>Ga0315279_10000090_pt1 | contig 190438 bp, 168 predicted proteins | sample YL17G06_20_MG_FD_203694 | JGI IMG/M metagenome (GOLD analysis project Ga0315279, IMG submission 203694) | Sediment microbial communities from Yellowstone Lake, YNP, Wyoming, USA - YL17G06_20 | ecosystem: Environmental > Aquatic > Freshwater > Lake > Sediment | place: USA: Wyoming | collected...
GGGTGGGGGCGGTCCTGGAGGAGGCCCCGGTGGTGGAGGTTATGGGGGTCCCGGGGGTGGTGGAGGTTACGGAGGTCTCGGCGGTCCTGGGGGTGGGGGCGGTCCTGGAGGAGGCCCCGGTGGTGGAGGTTATGGGGGTCCCGGGGGTGGTGGAGGTTACGGAGGTCCCAGCGGTTCTGGGGGCGGCCCCGGAGGTGGATTGGGAGGCAGAGTTGGGCCCGGTGGTCGTGGGCCTTCGGTTGGAAGCACCGGGGTTTCCAGTCCAGAGGAGGTTCCTCACGGAGAGCAAAAAGTACCTCCTGCCGAAGGGGGCAGTACGATCGGGATGGGCATCGAGGCTGTGGCCAAGGTCGAGGACATGTTGAAGAAGATGATGGCTGACCCCGAGCGCCGGGCGAAGATCATTCCCATGCTTCAGGAGCGTCTGGCCAAGCGCGGCCTCAAGAGTGATGAACTTTTGAAACGCTTCGGAGAAGGCCCGCAGGAGGATGTCTTGGTCAACCTGGTCCAACAGGAGCTTACCAAGGGTGGGGTGATCAGCGCCGAGACCTTGGTTTCCATTCGCAGCGCGATGCGCGGCCGGGGGAACATCGCCAAGATTCTGAAACCGCTCCTCGACGCGCTCAAGACCGGAACTCCTGAGGTACGGCTGTTCATCTTGGACAACCTTCGGGAGATCGGGGCCGAGCTTTTGGGCTTAGCAAAGCATGACCTCCTGGAAGAGGTTGTGGAGAAGCTCTTAGAGTTGGCCCGCGATGAAACTGACCTCCGCGTCTACGCCAAGGTCACCAAGACCTTGGAGCAACTGGCTCTTCTGATGTTAGAGAGAGGTCGTCGGACGCTGGTCGAGAGGATCGTGAAGGTTCTGGGAGACTTCTTGAAATTATTCAGTGAACGCCCGCAGGGACGTTTGCTCCTCGAACTCTTGGGCCACATCCCCGAGGATGAGGCCATCCGGGCTATCGGCTATATCCTCATCCGAGAGCATTTGGCCCAGGAGGCCCAAAAGATCCTCGTGGCTTCCGGACAGCGGTCCATCCTGCCCCTGATGGGCATCCTGGACATCAGCGAGGACCGCATCATGCGGATGCGTCTTGTAGAGGTTCTCAGTCAAGTCGGGAAAGGGGCTACGGATGTGATCGGCAAACGCTTAGAGGACAACCGTTGGTATGTCCGGCGGAACGTCTGCCTGATCTTAGCTAGGGTCGGGGATCGAGAGACGATGAGCATGCTCCTGCCCTGTCTCAAGGACCGGGATGTGCGTGTCCGGATCGAGGCCCTGAAAGGGATTGCCAGCCTTGGAAAGGCTGATAGCGAAGAAGCTCTCATCGAAACCCTGGGTGACAAGGATCATCATGTCAAAGAGGAGGTGATCAAGAGCCTGGGTGAGATCGGGGGGAAAAACGCGATGTTGGCGCTGACCATGATGCTGGACCGCAGGAGCCTGTTCGGTGGCGGGGAACGGGATGAGGTCCGCTTAGCCGCTGCCCGGGCCCTGGGCACGATCGGAGACAAGAGCGCCGAGGGCACTTTACGTCGTCTGTTGCGCGATCGTAGCTCCGTCCTCCAGGAGGCGGCGAAGGAATCGCTTAAGAAGTTGGGGGTGGATGCTGGATGAACGACGTATTTGGTATTTTTCAATTTGAAATGCGAAATGCAATATGTTGTATGATCAATGAGTGAAACGGTCCTCGTCTTGGATTTCGGATCGCAGTACACCCAGCTCATCGCCCGCCGGGTGCGGGAGCTCGGAGTATACTGCGAAATTGTTTTCCCGAATTTGAAGGCCTCCGAGGTCAGGGGCCTGAAACCCAAAGCTTTGATCCTCTCCGGAGGTCCTTCCTCGGTTTATGACACCCATGCGCCCCGCTGCGATCCGGAGATTTTCTCCCTTGGAGTTCCCATCCTAGGAATCTGCTATGGAATCCAGCTCTTGGCCCAGGAGTTGGGAGGCCGGGTCCAGCGTAGTCCGAGACGGGAGTACGGCCAGGCCGAGCTCCTGCTCGACCGCAGGGCGAAACTCTTTCAAGGTCTGCCTTCCCGGATGAAGGTTTGGATGAGCCACGGGGATTCCTTGGTCGAACCTCCCATGGGCTTTGAGGTCTTGGCGCACACCGCGAACTCGCCGCTCGCTGCCGTGGCCCACGAGGCGAAAAAAATATACGGCGTGCAGTTCCATCCCGAGGTGGTGCACACACCCAAGGGCCGGGAGATTCTGAGAAACTTCCTGTTTCGGGTCGCTCTTTGCAAAGGCGATTGGAGCATGGAGTCCTTCATCGAACAGGCTACCCGGGACATCCGCAAGAAGGTGAGGAAAGGGCGAGTCCTGTGCGGCCTCTCAGGGGGGGTGGATTCGTCGGTCGTGGCGGCCCTGCTCCTCCGGGCGATCGGTAGGAACACGGTCCCGGTGTTCGTGGACAACGGGCTCCTCAGGAAGGATGAAGCCCGGGACGTGGAGCGTGCGTTCGGGAAGCACCTCCAGGCCGACCTCCATGTGGTGGATGCCCAGAAGATATTTTTGAGCAGGCTCGCTGGAGTGAAAGACCCAGAGAGGAAACGGAAGATCATCGGGGAGACGTTTATCCGGGTCTTCGAGCGCGAGGCCCGGAACTTAGGGAAGTTTGATTTTCTGGCTCAGGGCACACTGTATCCCGACGTGATCGAGAGCATCTCGTTTAAGGGCCCCTCGGCTACGATCAAAAGCCATCACAACGTAGGTGGGCTTCCGGAACGGATGCATTTAAAGCTCCTCGAGCCCCTGCGCGAGCTGTTCAAGGACGAAGTCCGTGTCCTGGGTCGGAAGCTCGGCCTGCTTCCGGAGATCGTGGAGCGTCAACCTTTCCCAGGCCCGGGCCTGGCGGTCCGGATTTTAGGGGAAGTGACCAAGGAGCGCCTGCACCTCCTGCGCGAGGCGGATGCGGTGGTAATGAAGGAGATCCGGAAGGCCGGGCTTTATCGGAAGCTCTGGCAGGCCTTCGCGGTCCTTCTGCCGGTCAAGAGCGTGGGGGTGATGGGGGATGAGCGGACCTACGAGAACGTGGTAGCGTTGCGGGCCGTGACCTCAGAGGATGCGATGACCGCAGACTGGGCGCCGCTGCCGTATCCTGTTTTGGGGCGGATCTCCAACCGGATCATCAACGAGGTGAAGGGAGTGAACCGGGTGGTCTACGATATCTCCTCCAAACCCCCGGCCACGATCGAGTGGGAGTGAAGGATCCGTAGGCCATGCTTTTGTTCAGTGGATAAGAGACCGTGACGTTTGAGCAGGCTGAGAAAGGGGATCGCCGGGCCGTCCCGCTCCGCTCCGAGGACTTGGCCACGCTCCATGACCGCGGGACGCAGTTTCTGCATCGGGGGAAGCCCGCCGAGGCCGAGCAGGCGTTTCGCAAAATTATCCGCTCAGATCCTGAGGATGCCGAGGCGCACTACCACCTCGGCCTGGCCCTTTGGGAGCAGGAGAAGTATGCCGAGGCCGAGCAGGCGTTTCGCGAGCTCGTGCGCCTGCATCCGGACAAGGCCGACCGCTACTACTTCCGCGGCTTGGCGCTCTGGGAGCACAGGAAGCATCGGCAAAAGAGAGAGACCCGCAGGACACCCCCCTTAGGGCCGGCGGATCCCGGAGTTCACCGCGAGCGCAGAACCGGGCTTACGAAGGGGGCGGCACTCGCTGCGGACGAGCGAGAATTCCGCGAGGCCCTCCAGTTCCGGCCCGACGATTTCAGGGCACTTAAGGGGTTGGCTGTTTTATTGGATGGACAAGGAAGGCGGAAGGAAGCCCGGAAATTTTGGGAGCGGCTGGCCAAGTTGGAGAAGAGGCGGAAGGAGCTCGATTTAATCAAGGGACGCCTAGACGAGGAGGATTCTAAGAAATGAAGGGGTTTTTGGACAGGAAAGGCTTCATCGCCCTCGCAATCGGGGGTGTTTTGTTTTTCTCCGGTTGCGCCACGACCGGGTTCAAGGCGCACTACAACCAGGGCCACAAACTTTTGGCCGAGGAGGAATTTGAGGCCGCGGAGAGGGAGTTTCGCGAAGCCGTCGGGCTCCGGCCCGGAGATGCCTGGGCGCACTATTATCTCGGGGAGGCGATTTTCGAAGGGGATGGAAGCGAGCGGGACGGCCGGGCGGACCAGGAGTATGAGAGAGCTGAGCAAGCCTTTCGGGGGATCCTTAGCCGGAATCCGCAGGATGCCGAAGCCCGCTTCGGACTCGGGCTTTCGCTGGGCGTGCAGAATAAGTTCGGGGAGGCCGAGAAGGAGTTTCGGGAGGTGGTGCGGCACAGGCCGAAGGATGCCCTGGTCTACTATAACCTCGGGAACGCCCTTTTGAGCCAGGGGAAGCATGGCGAGGCGAAGAGCGCCTTCGAGCAGGCAGTCCGGCTCCGGCCCGAGGAAGCCGCGGCCCGCTCCGGTCTGGCCTATGCGCTGATCCAAGAGGGGAACTATGAAGCGGCGGAGAAAGAGCTGCACGAGATCGTCCGGCTCATTCCGGACGATGCCAAGGTTCACCTGGAGCTGCGGGGGATGTATCTTGCCCAGGAGTGGTACCCGGAGGCGGACCGCGAGCAGCACGAGTTCTATGTGGTGAGCAAACGAAACGCCGAGGTGTTGGCCCGCCGCGGACGGGAGCTTCTGATGAAAGGGAAGCTCGCAGAGGCCCGGAGGCAGTACGGGAAGGCGGTCCAGGCCTTTCCGCAATACGCCCAGGGGCACTACGGCCTGGCGGCCTGCCTGGCCCGGTCCGGCCAGAGGGAGGAGGCGGTGAAGAGTCTCCGGAATGCAGTGGATTTCAATTTCGATGACTGGCCCTTAATGGGAAAGGACCCGGACTTGGCGAGCATCCGGGCGGACACTCAGTTCAAGGACCTAGCTGAGACTGTCAAGAAGCGTTGGGAGGAGAAACAGAAGGGGATGGAGAAATGAACGGGCATCACCTCCTCTAGGCATATTTTTATAAATAAAAAAACGCCCTCACGTTCGGGGGGGATGCTCTTCTCCGGCTGCGCTGACCCTCCTTTTTCTCGAAATAAACGAGTTTGAGGGATTGTATCGGCTTGTCATATCGGGTCTTACGCCCTTCCGTTTAAAGCTGTTATGCCTGTAGGCATGTTTTTATATATAAGCACACCACGAATCATATTTTACTGTAAAGAGGCGTGGGGAGGGCGTGAAGTGGGCGTGATTAGGGCGTGAAGTGGTCGAAAACCCCTCCCGGATTGTGAAGCTTTGTCGTATCTCCCCCTTGGAGAGGCGAAGGTGAACATTCTGCGTAACCTGGCTTTGTCGGCCCTCTTTAGGTGCGGAAATTAAAGTGCCGGCCTGTGCACGATCCGCTCTGACCGGCCCCTGAACGTAAACTACCGCACCCAGTGGTTCGACCGCCCTTGACAATACCGAAGGCCTTATGTTAAAATCCATACATCGGGAGTTTCCCTTTTTTAACCCTGTCAAGGAGGAGACGATGAAGGTTCTGGCAGTGGTTCTGGTAGCGGTCTTGGTCGGGGCGGTCGCGGCGCAGGCTGGAAATTACAGCGCGGGGTTCTGGCTGGGCCACAGGGCATTAACCGTGGTCACTGGAACGGGTTCCTTCACACCGGGGATCTTGGAGCTCGGAGGCCAGGTCACCTGGCAAGTTTTGGAACACCTGGCCCTTAGAGGTTCCTTCGCCTACAACACAGGTAGCTACACCCAGAAAGAAATCAGGACTTACATCACCCCTCCCGGAGTTGAGACCTTAGAGGACAAGGATTCCTACTCCGGATTTCCCATCGAGTTCAATGTCCTCCCGACGTTCCGGATCGGGGAAAAACTCATTCTGAGGGCTGGCGGGGGACTGGCTTACCATTCCTATTCCGACAAATATACCTTTACCTACACCTCGACGAGCGGGGTCACCACAACGACGACCTTCCCCTCGGCTAAGACCTCAGGCTTCGGCTCCCAGTTCCTGCTCTGCTCAGAGGGCAAGATCACGAACAACGTGGGGGTTGAAGTCCAATACAAGAAGGACGCCGGCAGCTTCAACTACTCCCAGCCAAGATATTCCTACAGCTCAAATGAGAGCCGTGAGGAAAAAGCCACTTTCGGTGGCACCTCGGATACCTACCGCATCGGAGTGACCTTTGCCTTTTAATTGATTCAAAATCGAGAGGCGGGGCGCTTGCGCGCCCCGCCTCTTTCCTTCCTCTTAGTCAGCCCTTAGGCAGGGCTTTGGCAAGGATACCCTGCATGGCCTTATGGATGAACCCGTTGGAGGCCAGGGTCTCTTGGTCATAAATGGAAAAGGGCCGGCTGCGAAAGTCAGTGATCTTTCCCCCGGCTTCCCTGACCAAGAGACTTCCGGCTGCAGTGTCCCAGGGGTGAAGCTTGAGCTCCCAAAACCCGTCGAACCGTCCGCAGGAGAGATACGCCAGGTCCAGAGCCGCAGACCCGTCCCGGCGTACGGCCTGGGCCTTGAGGATAAAGTTCACAAAGTGATCCAGGTTATTATCCCGACTGGTCTGGACATCGTAAGCGAAGCCCGTGACCAGGAAAGCCCGCCCCATGTCCCTTGTCTTGGAGACCTGGATCCGTTTCCGGTTCAGGAATGAGCCTTTTTCCTTCTCTGCCGTGAACATCTCCTTTCGGGCCGGGTCGTAGATTACCCCGAGAACGATCCCCTCCTCCCGCTCCAGGGCGATGGAGATGCAGAACACGGGGTAGCCGTGGGCGTAGTTCGTGGTTCCGTCCAGGGGATCGATGATCCACTTAGTGTCGGCTTCGAGCCGCGTACCCTCTTCGGCAAGGATGCCGTATCTCGGGAAAGTCTTCCGGAGCCTCCGAACGATGGCCTCCTCGGACTCACGGTCGGCCCGGGTCACGAGGTTGATGCGGTCTTTGAACCGGACTTCTAACGCCTTGCCGAGCCGCCTCATGAGGATACCCCCGGCCCGCTCCGCAGCGGCAACCGCCGCGCTCAATTCCTTTGCCACAGTGCTCCTATCAGGTTCCATGGCGTACCTGAACTCAATCATACCACAGGGCCAGGGCAGCCGTCAAGGAGCAGAGAGATAACCCCTTGAACTGGGTCGCCATTTGTGATATAATAACCCCTTTCGGGGAGTTTTCATTCAAGACGCTTAAGCGAGGGCCAATCCAATGCCGATGATGAAATCCATGAGGCGCAACACGAAGATTGTCCTCTGGGTCGTGGTGGCAGCGTTCGTGATTGGATTTGTTTTTATACAATTGGGGACAGGCAGCCTTAATTTCGGGCGCGCCCGACAGGCCCGCTCCCGAGGGATCGTTGCCGAGATCAATGGCCAGGAGGTCACGGACCGGATTTACCAGGAGTATCTACAGCGAAGCGTGGAGGCCATGCGCAAGCAATCCGGGCGGGAGGACATCGATAGCGATCCCCAGGCGATGAAGGAGATCGAGGATCAGGCCTGGAAGGTGATGGTCAGCGATATCCTCTTGGCCCAGGAAATCCGCAAACGGGGCATTCAGGCAGACGATCGCGAGATCGTGGCCCTGATCCGGAGCAACCCGCCACAGCAGATTCTGGCGGATACGAACCTTCAGACCAACGGCCAATTCGATTACCGGAAATATCAGGCGGCTCTTCAGGATTCCCGCAACCTGCCCTTCTTTGAAGAGTACGAGATCGCTCTGCGGGAAGAGTTTCCCAAGGAGAAAATTCGTCAGGACGTGGTTGCTGGAGTGGTGGTGACTGACCAAGAGGTTCGACAGGCCTATGAGGAGCAAAACGAAAAAGTAAAAGCAGCATTTGTCTACTTGGACCCGTCTCTCTTCGCCGGAGATGCGAATCCCGCGGTCGGCTCGGAGGAAGTGCAGGCCTATTACGAAAAGCATAAGTTGGAGTACCGGATCGGCGAGCGGGCAAACTTCCGAGTAGCATCTTTCGTGAAGGTTCCCAGCTCAAGCGACGAAGCGGAGGGAAGGAAAAGGATCGAGGATCTCCTGGCGCGGCTAAAGTCCGGCGAGGAGTTCGCAACCTTGGCCGACGAGTTCTCCGACGATACGGTTTCGGGCCATAAGGGTGGGGTGCTGGGCTGGGTAGGGCGCGGAATGATGGTGAGTCCCTTGGAAAATGCAGCCTTTTCCCTTCATCCCGGCGAGATTTCGGCTCCGGTTAAGACGGATTTCGGATGGCACCTTCTGCGCTGCGATTCGACCAAGAAAGACTCGCTCTTGCTGCGTCAGATGATGGTGCGGGTCAGGCCCGGTGAGAAGACTATGGCAGAGCTCAAAGCCAAGGCCGAAGGGTTAGGGAAACAAGGCAAAGGGAGGGATTTTGTTGCCGAGGCCCTCGGCCAAGGAGCACGGGTGGACTCTGGAGAGGTCTTCGCCACCAGCAGTTATGTGCCGGGGGTGGGATCGTCGGCAGAGGCCAAAGCGTTTTGCTTCGAGTCTCGGGCAGGAGCCCTTTCCAACGTCTTGGAGACGCCCGAGGCGTTCATCGTCCTTCAGGCCAAAGAACATCGGAAGGAAGGGTACCGGTCCGTAGCGGAGGTAGAGCCTCAGATCCGTAAGAAGCTTGCTCAGGAAAAGCAGGTCACCCTGACCCTGGAGCTCGCTCGGGGCTTCAAAAAGGAGCTTTCAGCCGGGAAATCTTTAGAGCAGCTCGCCCGGGAAAACAGCTTGGAATTTCAAACTACCCAGTGGTTTTCCCGAGGGGACTATGTGCCCCAGGTCGGCATTCGGAATGAATTCGTGGGTGCGGCTTTTAGCGCGGCTCCGGGCCAGGTGGTGGGCCCAGTGGCCACAGATCAAGGGATCTTCTTCTTGCGGGTTGATGAGAGGACACCCTTGGACGAGCAGAAGTTCGTTGTTCAGAGGGACAGCCTGAAGTCCGTCCTGTATCAACAAAAGGCTCAACGGGCATTTAACGAGTGGTTTGGAGAGGTGAGAAGCCGGGCGAAAATCAGGGATTATCGAGGAATGTCGGGCGAGGAGGGGTGAACCCGATTCCTCTCGTTTGCCTCCAGGTCGCAAAACCGCTTTGGGGAAAGGCGGTTTTTGCGCTTTGGAACAAAGAAATGAATGCCTTTCTAAAGCGCATAGGCTTCGCGGTATGTCATCAACTTTCGGGGCACTCCCTGTCTTGGGGAGGATTACAGATGCCTTTCTGTGCGCGCTGTACCGGGATTTACTCCGGGCTTTTCTTCATGACCTTAAGCCTCTTGGCCCTGGGGCGGCTTCGTAGGATGCGCCTTCCCCCGGTTTTTGCTGTTGTGTTGGGATTGGGGTTCTTTGCAGCGATGGCTGCGGATGTGTTCACGGACCTCATGGGTTGGAGGGCCACCAATAATGCCTTCCGTTTAGTGACCGGGGCTCTCGCCGGGGCAACCATTCCAGCTCTGGGTTTACCGCTTGCCAATGCCATCATTTGGGAGAAAGGCGGAGAAGAGGCCAGGATTCTGGACACAAGGGAGTTCCTTGTTTTTTCTGGGGCTGTCATGGTATTGGTTCTCGGCGCGCGAATCTCCAACCCCTTTCTGTTCATGGCATTTTCTTTTCTCTCGGCCCTTGGGCTCGTGTTCTTTTTGTTCTGGATGAATGCCTTGGCGCTGTCCGGCCTTCTGGGATCCATAAGGAAAAGCTGGATGGTCCTCGGCTTACTACTTCTATCCACAGGGGAATTGGCATTTCTGAACATGGTCCATCGTTGGCTTCTTCGAATGCAGGGCATCGGGTGAAGGAAAGCGTTCGACTTTTATTATTATCGATGACGATACTAACGCTCGGGGACCTCTCGGTTCATACCGCGGCTGCCTTCCCGGTTTCAGCCGGACCTTGGATAGCCCAGATAGAATTTGATGGTAACAGGTTCTTCCCGGAGCGAAAACTGCGTAGAAAGATTAACCTGAGGGCGGGTAGACGAGAATGGCTGGATACTCTTCAAGTTCTTCGGGATCGAGAGCGGATCATAACGGCTTACAGCGAGCAGGGCTACCCGGATGCTGAGGTTAGCTGGTCAATTTCCAATTTGGACTCCGCTGTCGGAAACATTAAGGTTCGCTTCCAGATTCAAGAGGGAAGAAGACAGTTCGTCCGTAGCCTCACCTTCGTAGGGAATAGGACCCTGGACGTGGAGGATTTGCGAGAAGCCATTAGGCTCGGGGAAGGACAGCCCTTCGATCCCAGGAAGCTCGGGGAGGACGAATATTTGATTCACCTGGTTTACGCCAATCGAGGTTATGCCCTTGCTAAGGTGGACCATGAGGTTCACCGAGATTCCGTGGGACAGACTGATCTGGTTTACCGCATCGAGGAAGGTCCGAAAGTGCATTTCGGCAAGATCACGGTAGCCGGGAACGAACAGACGAAAGGAGGATTTCTTATCGCCCAGTCCGGTATCCATCCCGGTCAGGTTTTCAGCCTGGAGCGCCTAGGCAAAGGTCAGCGCGCGCTGCTCGCTACCGACATCCTGAATCAGGCCAGCTTCCTGCCCTCGGGGCTGACTCCCGAAGGGGCCATCGATCTGACCCTAGCGGTAAAGGAGAAAAGCAGCCGTTGGTTCTCTGCCGGGGTGGGATATGGAGCCAGCGACCAGTTCCGGATCTCCGGAGACTGGGGTCACCGCAACCTTTGGGGGTTGGGCAAACGCCTAACGCTACGAAATTACGGAGGGTTTGCCTTGGTCCCTAAGGTGCGCAATGTGGTGGTGCACAGCGAGGTATCACTTGGAGACCCGGCCCTTTTCTCGACGCTGTTCCGCGGGAGCCTCACTGCATATTACGAGCGCGAAGCTCCGGCCTCCGGAGCTTACCGAGCGCAGCGCTGGGGGAGCTTCGTGGGGCTCGAGCGGGAGTGGACCTGGCCCGGAACCGTCACCGGGGAGGCACGTTATGAGAAGGTCACGCTTTCCGATACCTTTACCCTGTTCTTTCCGGATTCCATGAAGTATCGCACCACCCGTAGCATTGGGTTCCGCCTGAGAAAAGACCTTAGGACTCCCTCACAGAGGGTACTCCAAGGGGTGCTTCTGCGTCTCTCTGAGGAGTATGCCGGAGGGGTCTTCGGAGGAGATAATAATTTTGTGAAGACCCAGGGAGGGGGAAGTGCTTATCTTCCCCTCAAGGGCTGGATCTCTCTCTCCGGAAGACTCGAGGGGGGAAGTGTGGAGAACCTTCCCGATGAGGCCGCCGTGCCCATTTATGAACGATTTTTTCTGGGGGGGGCTAGTTCGTTGCGGGGATACCCCGAGCAGGGGCTGTCGCCTGAAGATTCGACCGGGAAGCTTCTGGGCGGACATCGCTATATCTTGGGAACCTTAGAGGTTCGCCTCCGAATAGGATCCCACTTGGGCGCAGCAGTGTTCTCTGATGTAGGGGATGTTTGGCTGGCCGAGGATCGTCTTTCCTACCGCTCCCTCCGGCCTACAGCCGGAGGGGAACTGCACTATTTTACCCCGGTGGGACCGGTGCGGGCTGGGTACGCTTGGAAACTCAGGCCGGAGGCAGGAAAGCCCAAGGGAGCATACTATGTGGCTTCAGGTTTTGCCTTTTGATGATGGCATGCGAGCCATGACGTTCGGTAAGCCCATATTCCATTTTCGCCCGTTAGTCAGCTTTGCTTCCCTGGCTCTTCTGGGATTGATCAACGGGCTCTGTCCTCTAAGGGTTGCAGCCCAGGATACCACCAAGGTACGCCCGGAACAGATTCAAAGCCTTCTAGATGATTTCCATTTGGGCCGGGTCACCCGGGTCGTCGGGGGGTTGGGGGTCGAGCGCTTGGATGACAAAGAGATGGCCCTGAGGAAGAAGTTTTTAAAAGAGCGACTCTCCGTGGGATTTCAAAAATCGTTTCCCATCGATCGCAAGGAAGAGCACTGGGAGGTCGACTATCAGCTCAAAGGAGATCTCCTTTTACGCGGGGAATTGCGGCGACAGGGGGCGAGCGAGCAAGGCGCGGTAGATGTGCTGTTTCGACATGAATATTGACCCATGATTACAGAATATAGAGGCATGGTTTTTAAATGGGCAGGCCTTGACATATCTCAAGGGGTGGTGTATCATTTCCGGTAGGAGAGGGGGAGCAGATGAAAGAGCCGATGGTTGATCTCAAGCTTGCTCGTGAGCACGGGCTGACCGATGAGGAGTTTGCGCGAATACAGCGCATCTTGGGGAGACCCCCGACCTTCACAGAATTGGGAATTTTTTCCGTTCTATGGTCAGAACATTGCAGCTATAAAAGCTCGAAGGTTTATCTCAAGGAGTTTCCCACCAAAGCTCCCTGGGTGATTCAAGGGCCCGGGGAGAATGCAGGAATCGTAGACATTGGGGACGGCTTGGCGATCGTGATGAAAATGGAGAGCCACAATCATCCCTCTGCGATTGAGCCCTACCAAGGTGCGGCCACCGGAATCGGAGGCATCCTTCGGGATGTATTCACGATGGGGGCAAGGCCGATTGCTCTCTTGGATCCGTTGTATTTTGGCAATTTGAAGGATGAACGTGTGAGGTATCTCTTCGGAGGGGTGGTCTCGGGGATTGGGGATTATGGCAATTGCGTGGGCGTGCCCACGGTCGGAGGCACTGTATATTTCGATCCCGCCTATGCCCGAAATCCCGTGGTCAATGTGATGTGTGTGGGCCTGGTGAAGCACGAGCGGATCATCCGTGGCCTGGCCAAGGGCAAGGGCAATCCGATCTTCTATGGGGGGGCCACGACCGGACGAGACGGAATCCACGGCGCGACGTTTGCTTCCGAGGAGCTGTCCGAGAAATCCGAGGCCAAGCGGCCCTCGGTTCAAATCGGTGATCCCTTCACCAAGAAGTCACTGATCGAAGCTTGCCTGGAGCTCGTGCGGACGAACCTCATCGTGGGCATGCAGGACATGGGGGCTGCAGGCCTGACAAGTTCCACGATTGAGATGGCTTCTCGGGGGAAAAGCGGGATCGAGTTGGATCTGTCTAAGGTTCCTCTCCGTGAGAGTGGAATGACGCCCTACGAGATCATGCTCTCCGAATCCCAGGAGCGTATGGTAATCGTGGGGAAGAAGGGTACGGAGAAGAAGATCAAAAAGATATTCGATAAGTGGGGAATGCATTTCGCCCTGGTCGGGAAGGTTACTGATGACGGAAAAGTGCGAGTCAGGAGGGGCAGAAAAATCTTTGCGGAGATACCGATTTCCGCCTTGGTTTCCGATGCTCCGAGCTATAAGAGGAAGGTTCAGAAGCCAGGATATATTTATAAGCGATCCACGATTGATATTAAGCGCTTGAAGAAACCTGAGAACCTTAGCAAAATCCTGTTAGCTCTGTTAGCGAGGCCGACCTTGGCCTCCAAGGAGTGGGTATGGAGGCAGTACGACCACCAGGTCAGGACGAATACCGTCATGCTTCCAGGTGCAGATGCCGCGGTCTTGAGGATCCGGGATACCAACAAGGCGGTCGCTCTGACCACAGACTGTAACGGCAGGTTTACCTATCTCAACCCCTATCGCGGCGGGGCGATCGCAGTGGCAGAGGCCGTTAGGAATTTAGCCTGTAGCGGAGCGAAACCCCTTGGGATTACGGATTGTCTGAACTTCGGCAATCCGGATGATCCTGAGATCCTGTGGCAGTTCAGGGAGGCCGTCCGGGGCATGAGCAGGGCCTGCAGGGTGTTGGACGTTCCGATCATCAGCGGGAATGTAAGTTTCTACAACGAGAGCCCCGAAGGGGCGGTTCATCCCACGCCCGTGGTTGGGATGGTAGGATTGATAGAGCCCGCGGAGAATGTCATCCCTCCCTGGTTTAAAGAGGAAGGGGACGTCCTTCTCCTTCTGGGCCCCCTTGCGGATAGTTCGAGGAATAGCTTCGGTATAGGCGGCAGCGAATATTTAACGCTGGACGGCAGGGGCCTGGAAGGGAATTGCCCGGACGTGGATCTCATATTGGAAAGGAACTTGGGTCGCTTGCTTCGGGAAGCGATTGCCAAAAAGCTTCTGAACTCTGCTCACGACTGTGCAGAGGGAGGGATGGGAGTAGCGCTGGCGGAGTGCTGTTTCTCAAACCGGGAAGAGAGAATAGGGGCCACCCTTCGCATCGATTCAGAGCTTAGATCAGACATTTTGTTGTTCAATGAAACCCAGGGGAGGGTTCTCGTGACCACCGAACGACCGAAAGAGGTCTTGCAGCTGGCTGGGGAACACGGGGTTCCGGCCAGAGCGATCGGCATCGTCGGAGGAACTTATCTGGACGTCGAAGGGTTGATGAAGATAGAGGTGGCCAGGATGGCCAAGGTCTGGAGAGAGGCCCTCCCCCGGGCCCTGAAAGGGGAACGGTGAACAGGGTGGCGAGCCGATATCCAAAAGACCGTTCCCTGAGTTGTCATTTTGAGAAGAGCGAAGCATTTCACCCTCTCCGGCGTTTCTTTTCCATTTTTTGATGTGGGCTCTAACGTGAACCAACGACAAGCGACTAACAACTTCTCAAGCGTGATCGCCGAGGACAAGTTCCACGACGAGTGCGGTGTGTTCGGAGTCTTCGGGGCCAAGCACGCCGCGGAACTGGTCTATATGGGGCTCTACGCCCTGCAGCACCGAGGCCAGGAGTCCGCCGGCATCGTCGCCACGGACGGCAGGAGGCTCTATGCCCACAAGGGAATGGGCCTGGTCTCGGAGGTCTTCAAGATGAAGGACCTGCGCAAGCTCCGGGGCCTGGCGGCGATGGGCCACAATCGCTATTCCACAAGCGGGTCCACGACCCTGGCCAATGCCCAGCCCCTGGTGGCCAAATACAAGCGCGGGGAGCTGGCCGTGGCCCACAACGGCAACCTCCTGAACGCCGGGGAGCTGCGTCTTTCAATGGAGCGGCAGGGCTCCATTTTCCAGACCACCTCGGACAGCGAAGTCTTCATCCACCTCATGGCTCGGTCCCAGGCCCAGGGCATGGAGGAGTCCATCCCGGACGCGCTCGCCCAGGTGCGGGGGGCCTACTCCCTCCTCATGATGAGCGAGAGGGCACTTTACGCCGTCCGGGACCCCCACGGCTTCCGGCCTCTTTGTTTGGGACATCTTAAGGAGGACGGCTGGGTCATCGCCTCGGAGAGCTGTGCCCTGGATATCGTGGGTGCGACCTACGAGCGGAACGTGGAGCCCGGGGAGATGATCGTGGTGGACAAAGATGGGATGCGGGCCAAGCAGCTCTTCCCCAAGCAGCGCTATGCGGCCTGCATCTTCGAGCTCATTTACTTCGCGCGGCCCGACAGCATTGTGTTCGGACAGCACGCCGAGGAGGCCCGGATCGCCTTCGGAAAGCAGTTGGCCCGGGAGCATCCGGTCGAGGCCGACATCGTGATCTCGGTTCCGGACTCCTCCAACACCGCGGCCATGGGCTATGCCGAGGAATCCGGGATCCCTTTGAAGTTCGGCCTGATCCGCAACCATTACATCGGTCGGACATTCATCCATCCCTCCCAAAACGGGCGGGACCTTGCGGTGAAGATCAAGTTCAATCCGGTGAAGCACATCCTGAACGGGAAGCGGGTGGTCGTGGTGGACGACTCCATCGTGCGGGGCAGCACTGCACGGAAGCTGGTCAAGATGCTCCGGGCAGCCGGGGCCAAGGAGATCCACTACAGGGTCTCTTCCCCGCCGACCATCGGGCCCTGCTATTACGGGATCGACACCCCGACCCGCAAGGAGCTGATTGCGGCGAACTACTCCGTGGAGGAGATCCGTAGGCGCCTGGGCGTAGACAGCCTGGGCTACCTCTCCTTGGAGGGGATGCTCGCTGCCGCACCCTTGAAGCCCGGAGTCTTCTGCACGGCCTGCTTCAACAACGACTATCCGGTCCCGGTGCCTGAGGACATCGACAAGTTAGAGCTGGAGAAATTGCATGAAAGTCCGATCGAGGCGGAAGGGGAGGAGGATTAAGATCGGGGACTGATCTATCCGATAATTAAAGGGGGCGAGGGCTTTAGCCTCGCCCTTCTTTGTTTTGGGCCGGTCTTCGGATCGCCTTTTTCGCTGCTCCGGGGAGTCTCTCTGGGGGGTGGTCCAGGAGTGCTCCTTCAGTGGTCGCAAATACGGGGTTGTAACGGAGTTGTAAACGGGGTATAACGGGGGTGAAAATTCCAAAACTGCGCTTCTACCCTCCCCCTTTGGGGGAGGGTAGGGTTTCAGCGTAGGGGCGATGACAAGGTGTGTCATTACCTACCCTTCGCTTATCAGGGCGATAACGACCCTTTTTGAGGCTTTCAGAGGGATCTTAGGAGGTAACCGAGGAACTGCTTTACCGTCATTTCCGTCTACCCGTCTAAACGTTGGACCGTCTAACTGTCCTATTACACCTGACACCTCCTTCTTCAAGCGTTTCCTCGCGGCTTGACTTTATTGGAAATATGGCGTATACTTAAACGTTTGAGCTTGAATATCACTAATTAGTATAACTGAGAGAAAGACAAAGCGTTAAGCATGCAAGCCGTGGGGGAAAAGAAGACCTCCCAGGGTCTCTGGGATAGGATTGCGAAGATCCTTCCCCTGGTCACCAAGCCGGGGCGGTATGTCGGGAACGAACTTAACATCATCCGCAAGGACCCGGCCATGGTGGATGTCCAGGTGGCCCTGGCTTTTCCAGATGTCTACGAGTCCGGGTTGCCCAACCTGGGCCTGGCCATCCTGTATCACCTCATCAACCGCTCCCCGAATTACCTGGCCGAGAGGACCTATCTGCCCTGGCCGGACATGGAAGCCAAGATGCGGGTGGCGAGAATTCCGCTGTTCACATTGGAGAGTTTCAGGCCGGTCAAGGGCTTCGACCTCCTCGGCATCACCCTCCAGTACGAGCTCTGCTATACGAATGTCCTGACCCTGTTATCTCTTGCAGACATTCCCATTCATTCCGAGGAGAGAGGGGAAGAATATCCTCTCGTCATCGCCGGGGGACATTGTGTAGGAAATCCGGAGCCGATGGCTCCGTTCATGGATGCCTTCGTGATCGGGGACGGGGAGGAAGTCGTGTTTGAGATCCTGAATGTTGTCAAAGAAGCCAAGGCCCAGGGGTTGCCCAGAGAGGAAAAGCTCAGACGCTTGGCAACCCTCCCAGGGGTCTATGTCCCCAAGTTCTACGAAGCGGAGTATGACGGAGAAAGTAAGTTCCTGGAGTTAAAGCCCACTGCGCAGGGCATACCAAGCGTCATTGAAGCCCAAAGGATCAAAGAGCTCAAGGAGAGCGACTTCCCGGAGAAGCCCCTGGTTCCGCTGATCGAGACCACCCACGACCGGTTAGCGATTGAAATCCACAGGGGCTGCACCCGGGGATGCAGGTTCTGCCAGGCCGGGATGATCACGAGGCCGGTCAGGGAGCGGAGCGCGGAGGAAATCCTGAGGATGGCTCAGGCGGGGATAAAGGCCACGGGATGGGACGAGGTCTCGCTGCTTTCCCTATCCACCACGGACCATTCCACGATAAGACTGATTGTGGAGAAGCTGAACAGGGTGTTCGGGGAGCAGAAGGTGGCCGTCTCGGTGCCCTCGCTCCGGGCAGATGAGTTCACGCCGGACCTGGCCGCGGCTCTGCGGGAGATCAAGAAGGGCGGGCTGACGTTCGCGCCCGAGGCCGGAACGCAGAGGCTCAGAAACGTGATCAACAAGGGGATGACCGAGGAGGACTTGCTCCGCAGCGCGGAGGCTGCCTTCGAGGCCGGGTGGCCGCACATCAAGCTCTACTTCATGATAGGCCTGCCCACTGAGACAGATGAGGATCTCCAGGCCATCGCGGACCTGGTACAGAGGGTGGAAAAAGTCGGCAAACGGTTCGGAGGAAAGGCCTGCAAGGTAAGCCTCTCAGGGTTCGTGCCCAAGCCCCATACTCCATTCGAGAGCGAGAAGCAGATTGGTTGGGAGGAGAACCAAAGAAGGATCGGACTCGTGACGAAGGCCCTGCGAAAGGCTTCATCCAAGCTTAACTGGCATGACCCCAAGCAGACGGTTGTGGAAGGCGTTTTAGCTCGGGGCGACCGCAGGGTCGGGGCTGTGATCGAGGAAGCCTGGAAGGCTGGAGCCAAGCTTGATGAGTGGAGCGAACATTTTAAATACGAGCTCTGGGAGCAAGCCATTGAGGACTCCGGCCAATTCCTGGAGACCTATCTAAATGAGCGGATGGAATGGGAGAATCTTCCCTGGGAGCACATTACGTACGGCATCACGCGAAAATTCCTGACTTGTGACAAAACCTCGAGCCGGAACGAACGAGTGCTGGAAGACTGCAAGACAGGAGAGTGCTATGCCTGCGGCCTGGCCTGCGAGTGGCCTCTTTCAACAGGTGCAGGGACTGCAGAGAAACAAACACCCCAGGCCGTTCTGGAATACGGCAGGGCTAAGAAGAAGCTTGTCCAACCCAGTCCTATGGCCAAGGTGTCTGTGAGGCTACGGTTCAATAAGGGCCCGGAGCTGAGATTCATCTCGCATCTGGACCTGATGCGGGCCTTCTCCAGGGCGATACGCAGGGCCGGACTGCCTATCGCATATTCTCAGGGCTTTAGTCCGCACCAAAAAGCAGCTTTCGGTCCGCCACTGCCCCTGGGGATGACGAGCCAGGCCGAGTACTTTGACCTGGAGTTCACTCGGCCGATGTTCGGGGAAGATATCATTCTGAGAATGAACAAGGCCCTGCCGGAAGGGCTCCGCATTACAGAGGCCAAATCCATTTTCGGGAGGGCGATTTCGCTCTCGGAAGCCATTGTCTCAGCTGTTTACGACATTGACCTGGATATCTCCAGGCCTGAGCTTGGAGAAAAAATTCAGGAGACGCTATATTTAGATTCGGTTCCGGTCGTGAGGACGGGAGGTGAAGGGGACAAAGTCGTGGACATCAGGCCGTTGATCCAAGAAATGCATCTCAGCGAGGAGGGGAGACGATTGCGTCTTAGACTCAGAGTGGGCGAGGGAGGCAACGGAAGAGTTCCGGAGGTGCTGGGAGTCCTGGGCTTCTCCTCGGAGGAGGCGCCCTTGCTTTCCTGCGAGCGGGTAGAGTTATCCATTAAGGGCGAGAAGGGATTGCGCTCGCCCATGGAGGCGTTCTGATGGCCATTGAGATCGTGGTCAACGTCGGGTCCAACGAGACCCGGATCGCCATCCTGGAGAACAAGAAGCTGGTCGAGGTGTGGGTCGAACGGGCCAGCCAGGAGCGGATGGTCGGGGACATTTACAAGGGCCGGGTGGAGGCCATCCTGCCCGGCCTGCAGGCTGCGTTCATCGATATCGGGATGGAGAAGAGTGCGTTCCTCCACCTCTCAGACATCACCGAGGGGCTGTTCGACTCCGAGGACATCCAGGAGGCCGAAGTCGGGGAGAATCCCCCACGCCGGAGGCGGTTCCATCCTACAGCCATCGAGGATGCGCTCAAGGGAGGCCAAGAGGTCTTGGTGCAGATCTCCAAGGAGCCTATGGGAACCAAGGGCTGCCGGGTAACCACCCAGCTTTCTCTGGCCGGGCGGTTCGTGGTGCTTGTTCCCGTTGACGAGCACGTCGGGGTGTCCAAGAAGATTGAGGATCAGGAAAAACGGCAGAGGCTCCGGCGCATGGCTGGTGAGGTTCGGCCCGAGGGGTTCGGGCTGATTGTGCGCACTGCGACCGAGGGCAAGGACAAAGGAGATCTAAAGGGCGACGTCAACTCGCTAGTCGCGCTCTACGAGCGGATCAAACGTCGGGCCGAGCGAATGCGAGCCCCGGCCTTGATTCAGAAAGAGGTGAGCCTGACCACAAGCCTGGTGCGGGACCTGTTTACCGAGAGCGTGGACAGCTTGGTTATTGACTCTCGCCGGGAATATCGCGAGATCCTGTACTACCTCCGCACCGTGGCCCCGGAGCTTCGGCACCGTATCAAGCTCCATGAGGGCCGGACCCCGATCTTCGAGGCCAACGAGATTGAAGACCAGATCGAGAAAGCCCTACAGCGCAAAGTCTGGCTCAAGCGGGGGGGGTATATCACGATCGACCAGACTGAGGCCCTGGTGGCGATTGACGTGAACACCGGACGGTTCGTAGGAAAGCGTGATCCGGAGCAGACGATTCTGGAGACGAACTTAGAGGCAGCCCGGGAGATCGCCAGACAACTTAGGCTTCGGGATGTAGGAGGGATTATTGTGATCGACTTCATCGACATGGAAACCAAGGCCAACCGCAAGAAGGTCCTGGAGGCCTTGAAGGAAGGGCTAAAAAACGACAAGGCCCGGACCAAGGCCTACGAGGTCGGCCCCTTGGGGCTGGTGGAGATGACCCGCAAACGGGTGCGACCTTCGCTCTGGCATACGTTCTGCGAGCCCTGTCCTTCCTGTGAAGGGACTGGCCGGGTCCTGTCTCGTCTGACCATGGCCATCCGGCTGGAGCGCTGGCTTAAAAAGTTCGGAGAAGATTTGAGGGGAAGCCGGTTGGAGATTTGTGTGCACCCTACCGTAGCTTCCTATCTTAAGGAAGAGGGATTTCCGATTCTCATCCAATTGGAACGGGAGTATGACCTCCAGTTCACCGTCTCCGAAAAGGCTTCGCTGCCCTTAGAGGAATTCCATGTATATTCTTTGGACACGAACGCAGAGATCACCGAGGAATTCTTCCGATAAGGTTTACCCAGCGCCTTGACAGGCCTTTTGACGAAATGGTATAATGCTAAAAGTGTGCCGGGGTGGTGAAATTGGCATACACGTACGTTTGAGGTGCGTATGCGGAAACGCGTGCGGGTTCAAGTCCCGCCCCCGGCACCAACGATATTGGAACCAGTTAGAAAGTTGGATGATTCGACAGTTGCAGGGGAAGGCTCAGGGCTGAGCCTTGCCCTGCTCATTTATCCCAGGATTGCATCATCAAGGTTCTTGACAATGAGCATTTTCTTATGTTATGATACCTGTTTAAGAATCTCTAATGGAGTATCTCAAGGCTTTGGTTGGGAAAGGGAGTAATTCGCGATAGCCCGAGAGCTTGTTCAACGGCTTACAAAACGATTTTAGCCTATGATTAAGGATTACTACAACATCTTGGGCCTTGGCCCCATGGCCACGGAAACCGAGGTCAAGAATGCCTATCGCCGCCGGGCGAAGGAGTGCCACCCGGACAAAAGCTTTTCCACGGACCAGCTTGTCCTGACGAACGAACAGTTTGATGCAATCAACGAGGCTTACCACATCCTCTCGGATAAGCGTCGACGCCAGGAATATGATCGCATGCGAGACGATAAAACCGGGGCCTTGGCCGAGACCCAGGATACCAAGCTTGTGCAGGCCGAGAATAGCTTCCGAAATGCCCTCCGAGCCATGAAGGAGGAGAACCATAAGCAGGCCGTGAGCTTTTTAGAATGGGCCGTGAAGTACAACCCCAATAAGCCTATTTATCGCAGCAAACTAGGGTTGGCCATGGCCTTGGCCGGGGAGGATGTGGAGAAGGCCCGGGCGAGTTGTGAGCGGGCTATCGAGATGGAGATCTTCAACCCAGCCCACTATGTGGACCTTGGCGAGGTTTACCGGATCGTCGGCCTCACCGAAAAGGCCAGGGAGAAATTTAAGGAGGCCCTAAAATGGGATCCGCGCAATAAGATGGCTGCCGAGAGGCTGAAGGAACTCGAACCCAAGAGCTTCTTGGGGAAAATCTTCAGGAAAAAGTAGAAGGAGACAACGTGTCCAGCGAATATGAACAACGATTGGAAGTGCTCGTGGCAGAACTTCCAGGGGCTCAGATAGCAACCCTTTGTGGCTTGGATGGAATCGGGATTGCTTCTTACCGAACCCCGGAATCGGGCATCGATCCCACGGCTGCGGATGCCGAGTTCGCCACGATTCTGTCGGCGGCCAGACGCTCCTTCCAGTCCGTGGAGGTGGGAGGGATCCAGGAGACGATATTGGCTTCGGAAAAGACCGTAATCGTGCTACAAGGTGTAGGAACAGAATTCCTCCTAGGTGTGGTCCTGGATGCCAAGGTGGGAACCCTGGGCTTGGCCCGGGTGAAAGTGCGCCGGGTCGCCGAGGAGTTCGCCAAGACCTTAGCGGGATAATCGCTTTTATTTATCTTGATGCCCCTGTCCCTTTGTGCGATAGGGGCATTTCAATCTTATCAGCATCGTGCGATGAGGCCGACGAAGAAAAAGCTCCTCGACATTTACCTGAAGCTTTGGGGCTGCTACGGACCCCAAGGCTGGTGGCCAGGGAAGACCAAGACCGAGATCATGGTGGGAGCGGTCCTGACTCAGAATACATCCTGGAAGAACGTCGTTAAAGCACTGGATAACATAAAATACAATAAGATACTTAATATCAATGGATTGTATAATATATCCGATGAGTGTCTTGCTCAACTCCTCAAGCCTTCAGGATATTATCGCCTGAAAGCGAAAAGACTCAAAAACCTGGTTCGCTTGTGGAAGGAGGGGTTCGGAAACAATTGGCTGAAGGTCAAGAAAATCCCGACCCAGGTCTTGCGGAAGAGGCTCTTGGAGGTGAACGGAATTGGGGACGAGACCGCAGATTCCATCCTGCTTTACGCCCTGGATCGGCCGGTCTTTGTGGTGGACCTATACACCAAGCGTCTGCTCACCCGCCACAAGATCGTGAACTCCGAACCCAGGTATAAGGCCATGCAGGCTCTTTTTCACAAGCATCTGCCGAGAGTCCTGAATTTATATAACGAGTACCATGCCCTGATCGTCAAAGTGGGGCACGAGCACTGTCGCAAGATGCCCCAATGCAAGGGCTGCCCCTTAAAGGACCTGCTTCCGAATGGCGCTCATCGAGGCCGTTGACCTTTCCAAGCACTTCCGCACCTTCGAGCGCAAGCCCGGCCTAAAAGGCTCGATAACGAATCTGTTCCTGCGGGACTACCGTACGGTGAGGGCCGTGGACCGTATCTCCTTCCAGATTCAGAAAGGCGAGATCGTAGGCTTGATCGGGCCGAATGGGGCTGGGAAATCCACTTCGATCAAGATGCTTGCCGGGATCTTGGTCCCGACCTCGGGCCGGCTCATCGTGGATGGAAGGGTTCCACATGCCGAACGCTACGAGCATGTCAAGCGGATCGGTGCCGTCTTCGGGCAGAGGACCCAACTATGGTGGGACATCGCCGTGATCGAGGCCTTCAACCTCCTCCGGAAGATTTATGAGGTTCCTCGCAAAGACTACGAGGAAAGGCTGCGGGTTTTCGGCGAGCTACTGGAGCTAAACGATCTCTTGAAGATCCCGGTGCGCAAACTCTCCTTAGGCCAGAGGATGAGCTGTGATTTGGCGGCATCCCTGCTGCACAATCCGTCTCTCGTGTTCCTGGATGAGCCTACGATCGGGCTCGATGTGTACGTGAAGTCCAAAATCCGGGAGTTCATCCTGGAGCGCAACCGAGAGGAGAGGACTACGGTCCTCCTGACCACCCACGACCTCTCGGACATCGAGGAGCTCTGTCCGCGGGTCATGCTCATCGACTCCGGAAAGATCCTTTATGACGGAGGCTTGGAGGTCCTGCGCGACCGGCTTGGCAAACGGCGGAAGATCATCTTCGAGTTCTACCGCTCGGCCCGCGAGGAGGAACTTTCCCAGGCAACGGACGGCATCGCAGTGATTTGGAAGGTGGTCAGCCCTTACTCCTGCGAGTGTACGTTTGATAAAAGCGAAGCCACCGCGGCTCGGATCATTGAGCAGGTGACGGAGAAGCTTTCGGTGCGCGACCTCACCGTGGAGGAACCCGAGATCGAGGAGATCGTGCGGAAGATTTATGCCGAGCTCGCCACAGAGAGGGGCAAGGCATGAGGGCCAAGCTTGCCAAATACTATGAATTCACGAAAGTAGGTTACTTAACTTACTTGGCTTACCGCTTCCAGGTGGTAATGGGATTCCTCTCTACCTTCCTGGTCATCAGTTTGAACTACTTTCTGTGGAAGGCGATCTATGCCGGACGCCCGGTCCTGGCGGGATTCACCCTGAGCCAGATGCTGACCTATGTGGTCATCGGTTGGTCCGCGCGGAGTTTCTTTGCAAATCGGATCGACAGGGTCATCGGTCGAGCGGTACGCGACGGATCCATCGCCATGGACCTCCTGAAGCCGACGAATTTCCAAATCTATCACTATGCCCGGGCCTTCGGACGCGGGGTCTTCATGTTCCTCTTCGTATCCCTTCCGATGTTACTTATCTGCACCCGCTTCTTCCCGGTGCAGTTTCCCAGCGGGCGTCTGGGGCTCTACCTTTTTCCGATTTCCGTCGTGCTGTCCTTTTTCCTGAATGCGGGCCTGGCGTATCTCACCGGACTGGCCAGCTTCTTTACCCACAACAACCAGGGGATTCTGCATTTCAAGACGATGCTCATCGAGGTCTTCTCCGGCGTGCTCATCCCGATCTCCTTCTTCCCGGACTGGATTCAGCGCATCCTTTTCTGGCTGCCCTTCAAGTACATCGCCTATGCCCCCTTGCGCATCTATCTCGGGATGGAGCCTCTGTCCAAAGTGCACCAGGGTGTGCTTCTTCAGTTGATGTGGATTGGAATCATCTATGTCACCGGGCAGCTCGTCTGGCATTACGCGATCCGACGGCTTGAGATCCAAGGAGGCTGACGCTCCAGCCATGAAGAGAGTCGGCTTCTACCTGGATCTCCTCGGAACGTATCTCGGGAACACGGTGAAGTCCCGACTTGCCTACCGCGAAGACTTCCTCACGGGCTTCTTTGCGGACTTGATGACCCAGGCCATCGGCCTGGCCTTCCTGGCTGCGGTGTTCACTCGCGTCCCCGATATCCGGGGATGGCGGCTTCCCGAGATCTTGTTTATCTGGGGATTCGCCCAGATCACGATCGGGCTTTTCTCCACCGTGTTCCTGAACCTTTTTGACCTCTCTGAGGAATACATCGTGGAAGGACGCCTCGACCGGGTGCTTTTAAGGCCCCTTCCTCCTTTGTTCCAAATCATCATCGAAAAGATGTATCTCGAAGAGAGCGCGAACGTCTTGGTCGGGATCGGCCTCATCGTCTATGCCACGAGGCGCTTGGGGCTCGCTTGGGGGGCCACAGATGTCTTGGTTGCCTTGCTCTTGGTCATCGGTGGCACGCTGATCTACGCCGGGCTTTATACTCTCGTGGTGAGCCTGACCTTTTGGTTCAAGGATCGCGGAAGCGTGATCTCCCCGTTCATTCAGATGGAAACCTACAGCAATTATCCTGTTACGCTTTTCAATCGTCAGCTCCAGATCATCCTGTCTTGGGTGATCCCCTATGCCTTTACCGCCTTCTACCCCTCGATGTACTTCCTGCATAAGAGGGAGTTCATGCCCTATGTTTGGCTGACCCCGGTGATGGGCATGGCTTTCTTCCTCTTGGGTTGCTTGGCCTTCAACCGGGGGGTGGGGGCCTATGAGAGCACGGGAAGCTGATCCGAATCGCCAGCGATGAAAGGACTCAACTCGAACCAGGAAAAGCCGATCTGTGATCTCTGTGGTTCTGAGATGGTGGAGCTGAACTGCGAGTGGCTCTGCCCGAACTGCGGATTCCGCAGGGACTGCACCGATCCCTGAGGGCATTTTCATTCTTATGGGCCTAATCAAAGTCCTCCCCGAAGAAGAGATCCGTAAGATCGCGGCCGGCGAGGTCATAGAGCGCCCGGCCTCGGTGGTCAAGGAGCTGATCGAGAACAGCCTGGATGCCGGCGCCCTCCAGGTCACGGTGGAGGTCGAAGCGGCAGGGGAGCGGCTCATCCGGGTGGCGGACGACGGATGCGGGATGAGCCGGGAGGATGCCATGTTAGCTCTGGAGCGCCACGCCACGAGCAAGATCATCCGGGCCCAGGACATCGAAACCCTCACTACCTTCGGGTTCAGAGGAGAAGCCCTGCCTTCGATCGGAGCCGTGGCCGAAGTGGAGTTATTGACCAAGGCAGAAGGGGAGGAGGCCGCGACACTGATGCACATGGAGGGGGGAAAGATATCAAAGGTCTCTAGCGGGGGAAGGGAAAGGGGAACGACGGTGACCGTCAGAAACCTTTTCTTTAACACTCCGGCCCGGCGCAAGTTCATGAAGAGCTCTCAGACCGAGCTCAGGCATATCATCCAGGAAGTGAGCGACCAAGCCTTAGCGCATCCGGAGGTCGGCTTCAGGTTGTTCGTGGACGGGGACGAATCTTTGGTTCTTCCTGTAGCAAAAGATGTGCAGGAGAGGCTCAGTGAGATTCAGGGAAAGGCCTTCGTGGAGAAGTTGGCCGAAGTGCGATACACGGAGTCAGGGGTTTTGATCACTGGTTTCGTGAGCAGGCCCGACTCGCTCAAGGCTTCGCGCTCCCACCAGACCTTGTTCCTGAACCGTAGGCGGATTGGAAGCCGGATCGTTTCCCATGCGGCGTATCAAGGATACGGTTCAAGCCTGGGGCAGAAACATCCTGCCTACTTTCTGTCCCTCAGGGTCGATCCCAGCGTCTTCGACGTGAACGTGCACCCAACCAAGCGGGAGGTGAGGTTCCATGACGAGGGAGCGATTCACGGCGCTGTGTCCAGGGCAGTGGAGGGTGCCTTGAAGGCTTTCGGGGAGACCACTGCCCAGGGCCTTTCCTTCCCTCAGCCTCCGGCGAAGGCCTCTGAATCTCACGGCTTCAGCCCGGAGGTCCTTGCGGCTTTCGCCCCTCCGCCAGCTCAGGACCAGACCTCTTTCATGAGAGACCTTGTTCCTCCCAGCGCCGGAGGAGTTTCCGAGGCTCCTCCGGCCTACGAAGCGGTTCCCAAAGAGGTTCCGCCCGGGGCCAAGGCAGTTCCGGTTGTGCTCTGGCAGTTGCATAAGACCTACCTTTTTGCCTCCATCAAGGATGGACTCTTGATCATAGACCAGCATGTGGCCCACGAACGGATCCTTTATGAGGAGGTGCTCAGGCGCACGAGAAGGCCGCCCTCCCAGCAGCTTCTTTTCCCTCATATCCTGGACCTTTCGCCCTTGGAGCACGCACTCTACAAGGAGTATTCGGCATATCTGGAGGAGTTGGGATTTGCGGTGAAGGAGTTCTCGGGACGCACGATCGTGGTCGAGGCCGTTCCTTCCTCTCTCCGAACGATCGAGGAAGGAGAGATCGTTCGGGAGATCTTGGCTGAAATCCACGCCCAGGGCCGGGGGACAGAGGACCGCCTGCATGCCGTGGCCAAGGCCTATGCCTGCCGGGGGGCGATCAAGGCCGGTGAGGAACTCACCCAGGAGGAGATGAACCGTCTGGTGGATGAACTCTTCGCCTGCGAAACTCCGCATCTCTGCCCGCATGGCAGGCCGATTTTCGTGCGCATCGCGCTCGAGGAGCTGCACCGCCGTTTCGGCAGAGCGTGAGAAGTAGGAACGGCCGTTTGCCCGCGTAAGGGGTACAGGGGCAATCTAAAATCCGAAATCAAAAATCAAAAATCCAAGTCCGCATCCTGCTCGGGCCGACCGGAGTGGGAAAAACCGAGTTGGCCCTGGCTGTCGCGGAAAAGGTCGGGGCCGAAATCATTTCCTGCGACTCGCGGCAGGTCTACCGCTTTCTGGATATCGGGACGGCCAAACCCACGGAGGAGGAGAGAAAACGGGTCAGGCATCATCGCATCGATGTCCTGAACCCGGATGAGGAGTACAATGCAGGGCGCTATGCCCGAGACGCGTGGGCGGTGCTGCGCAGGCTTTCTCGAGAGGGAAAGTCTTTTTTAGTCGTGGCTGGTACCGGGCTTTATATGCGGGCGCTTATCCGCGGAGTCTTCGATGCTCCGAGCATTCCCCCGGAGGTCAGAAAGAGGATTGCCGACGAGGCCAGAGTCTTGGGGCAGAAGGCGATGCACGAGAGGCTTGAGGAAGTGGATCCGGAATCGGCTCTCCGCATCCATCCCAACGACCCTCAGCGGACCCTTCGGGCCTGGGAGGTTTATGAAGCTACCGGAAAGCCGCTTTCCGAGTGGTGGCGCGTAAGCCAAACGGTTAGAGAAGAACTTGAACCTGTCTTGGTGGGTTTGACCCGTCCGAGAGAGGTGTTGTATCACCGCATCAATTCGCGGGTCGGGGAGATGATGAAGGAGGGGCTCGTGGAGGAATGCAGGGAATTGCTCCGTAAAGGCTATTCTCCGGAACTGAACTCGCTTCAGACATTAGGGTACAGGGAGGTATTTGAGCACTTGGACGGGAAGCGAAACTTGGACGAGACAAAGAGTCTCATTCAGAAGAACACCCGCAACTACGCCAAGCGTCAGATGACCTGGTTCAGGAAAGAGCTTGGGGTTCTGTGGCTGGAGGCCGAGGTGTTATCCATTCAGGGACTCCGGGACAAGGCCATCAAGATGTGGGAAATGAAAAGAGACAAGGGTATTTGATAAGGATGGGTTTACATGATTGGAGGCCTGAAAGGCAAGGAGAAGGCCTAAAAAAGAGACCTCTCGCCCTTGACTTTATTTATAATGCTGTGCTACAATTAAAAACCAGATAATCGGCAATCTTGGATATCTTGAAAGCCTTTGATAAGGAGATCGAGATGAAAACGGTTGTCGGCAGGATGGCTCTCATCGTGCTCGTGGTCACTCTGGGGAGTGCCCTGGTGTTCTGGGGGTGCGGCAAAAAGAGCACCACCTCGCCTACCGTTTCCGGGCGGCTTTACATCTGGTCACTCCCGGATAGCGCTACTGTTACTTTGGATGGGACGCAGCAATCCGGAAAGACCCCGCTCGTGCTTCAGAATGTCAGTTTCGCCAAGCACATCGTGGTTGCCACCAAGGGGAACTTCTCGGCTGTGGATACTGTGGTCGTGCATTCAGGCCGCTCTACGCCGGACACGGCCTTCTGCTGGATCCCGGGCAAAGTGAATATTACCTCGAATCCTGCCAATGCTTTTGTGCACTTTGTCGGAAGGCATAGTCCGCTAGATACTGTTGTTTCCACAGGGCTGTGGATCGTACAATCGGACACTTTTTCGGTATCCTGCAGCACGTCCACCGCGGGTTATTTCAAGGCCGTGGATACCTTCCGCATCTGGGCGGATTCCACTGCGAAGAATTACATCTTGCCTCCGACGGCCGACAGCACAGCGGTTTGGGGTCGCGATAGCGCTACTGGGAACTGGCAGCGAGAGGGCCCCTTCAACAAGGTGGATCTTATCGAAGTGGACTTCTTCTTGGTCCACAAACCCCCCGTTGCCCTCCCCGCATGGATCCAATTGGTTTATAATAGTAGCCCGGTATTCAACGATACCGTTACGATTCCGGACACGATGACAGCGTTTGGGTTTGTTCTGACCTACGGCGGCACAAAATGTTTTCCCCCCGGTACCTATTCCCTGCCTACGAAGTGGGTCGTGACACCGCACAACTTTCTGTTGGCCAGCCCAGGCTGGACCGTTAACACATACTTGCTAGGCATGCCGCTCGAGCCCGGCCGAATCCGGGCGAGCATTCGGCCATTCACCAGGCACCACTCGTTTTAGAGGGGTTCCTGATACCTGAACGAGAACAGGGGCGGGTGTAACTCAGTGGTAGAGTATCAGCTTCCCAAGCTGAGAGTCGCGGGTTCAAATCCCGTCGCCCGCTCCAGTTAATATGTTCCGAGGTTTTGTCAAAACGCGAGGATGGAAACGATGCGAAAGTTAGCGATCTTCTCTTTAGCCCTGGTCCTGGGGGTAAGTTCCCTGGCCTTGGCCGGGGGGATCATGTGGTACAATTTTTACGAGACCGGCCAGGGATACATGAAGAAAGGGGACTACGACCGGGCCCTGATGGCCTTCCAGACCGCGACCTCCCTGGAGTTCAAGGACACAAAGCAGGCTCGGACCTACGGGATGAACTTCATGGAATACTTTCCCCACCGGGAGATGGGAATCTGTTATTACTTCTTGGGAGACCTGGATAATGCCAGGAAGCAGCTGCAGCTCTCCCAGGCGTTCGCCCGGTCCGGACGCGCCGATGAGTTTCTGGCCAAGGTGGGGACTGGCATCGCGCCCACGCCGCAGGTGGACCCCCAGGAGCAGGCCCGGCTGGAGGCCGAGAAGAAGCGTCTGGCTGAGGAACAGGCGCGGCTGGAAAAGCAGCGCGAGGATCTGGCCAAGCTCCAGGAGCAGAAGCGGATCGTAGAGGAGCAGAAGCTCAAGGAACAGGAAGAACAGCTTCGCAAGCAGAAAGAGCAGCACGACAAGGAAGTGACTACGCTTCTCTTGAAAGGGCCGGAGAAGGTCTCTAAGGATCAACTGAAATATGACTTGACCCAGGTGACCATCGTGGGAGAGCGGATGAGCGTCGCGGTCCTTCCGTTCGAGACCCATGGGGGATCTATGGACCTCGGGCAGACGATGCTGGACAAGCTGATCACCCAGCTCGTGGCCCTGCACCGCTTCAAGGTCATCGAGCGCTCCCAGCTCGACAAGGTTCTGAAACAGCAGTCCCTGGGCTTGTCTGGTGTGGTGGACGTGAACTCCGCGACCGCGGTCGGGCATGTCCTCGGTGCGGATGCGGTTCTGATTGGCTCGATCACACAGGAGGAGAAGAAGATCAGCGTGGACGCCCGTCTGGTCAACACCGAGACCGCGGAGGTCCTGACCGCCAACGATGCTTACGGCAAGCCCAACGACCCCGAGGAGCTCCGCAAGATGGCGGCCAAGATCGCGGTCGCGGTCTACAACGCCATGCCCCTGGCTCAGGGAACGGTCATCAAGGTGGAGACCTCGGAGTTCATGGTGGACCTGGGGGAGGACAAGGGCCTCAAGAAAGGGATGAAGGTCGTGGTTTTCAAGGAGGGCGAGGAGATCAAGCACCCCGTCACGGGCGAGCTGCTCGGCCGCAAGACCACCAAGCTCGGGGAGATCATCCTGAAGGACGTCCAGACCAAGTTCGGCACCGGAGAAGCCGTGGGGGAGAAGGAGGGAACGATCGAGGTCGGGGACAAGGTCATCGTGAAGTAGACGTAACCCAAGTTTGCCTATTACTCACAAACCACAACAAGGAGGAGCAGGGAAATGAGGAGATGGATGCTGGGGGTGTTCGCAGGGCTGGCCGTTCTGGCCCTGGCCGCAAGTGCGTTTGGGGATGCAGATTGGAACCTGACCGGGCAGGGAGCCCGGGCCTTGGGCATGGGCGGGGCGTTCATCGGCATCTGCGACGACGCGACCGCTCTTTCCTGGAACCCGGCGGGCCTGGCCCAACTGGACCGGCCGGAGCTTTCCGGGGTGTTCAAGCTCGAGACCCACAAGAATTACTACGATCCCAAGACCCATACCGTGAACGGAGTGACGTACGACTGGAGCAGTTCCACCAAGAGCAACACTCATTTTGTTCCGAACTTCTTTAGCGGGGCCTTCCCCCTGAAGGTCGCTCAGCGGAACCTGACCTTCGCTCTCGCCTACCAGCAGCAGCTCGATTTTTACTCCTTCTCCCATGTTAGCTACACCGGGGGGTCCTACACAAATGAGTGGACCGGCGGGGCATACACCATTTCCCCCGGGCTGGCCTATCAAGTTATGCCACAGTTGGCTCTTGGAGCTGCGATGAACATCTGGACCAATTCTTCGAACTTTACCCACACCGATTCGGCAAGCTCCAACTACAACTACACCGGCAAAGAGCCGTATTCCGGGTTGAATTTTCTTCTGGGGGCGCATGCGAAAGTTAAGCATGCGCAATTCGGAGCGGTCATGCGAACCCCTGTAACAATAAAATATCACGATGAATATTCCGGTAGCGGTACGTCCGGATGGTCGCATACCCGTTATCCGATTTCAGGAGATAACAAACAGAAACTGCCCTTGATGTTCGGATTCGGGTTGGCCGTGGAACCGACTCAGAACTTCACAATTTCAGCGGACCTGGACTTCCGTCCTTACTCCAACATGCAACTCCTGGATTCCGCAGACGTAAGGAGAGATACCACCGCTTATGATAAGCATCCGAACGTCACTCAAATCCGCCTTGGAGCCGAATACCTTCTCATGTTGCACCAGGCGATCGTACCTCTTCGCGTCGGCTTCCGCACCGATCCCAAGACCTATTATGGTTGGAAGGTCGGCCCTTCTGGAATCGATTCCTTGAGCGACAAACAAGTGACGGGAACCGCGTTCACCTTCGGCACCGGTGTGGCAGTCAAGCACTTCGAAGTGGATGGGGCGTTTGAATATGCCCATTCGAAGGTTCCGACCGCCTACGATGCCGTATGGAACGTCAGTCCCTCGACCATCAACTGGGACGCGACTTACACCAGATGGCTGATGTCCGCGATCTTTAAGTTCTAACCCGACCGTAATATCAAAGGGGCCCCGAGAATCGGGGCCCCTTTCGTTTTGCTTGTTTCCTAAACCCTGGAGCCGTCCAACAGTCTCCCCGTCAACCGGTTCTCACAGACCGCAGGAAAAGGGTGAGAAAAGGGTGAGAATAGGGCGAGAACAGGGGGGAAAGAGGGCGAGAACACCTCGGGAGGTATTCGTATAGTCTGTTGATGTATTTGGGGTTATGGTTAAATGACTGGTTTCAGCAGGGAGATCGGACCTACAAAGTTGTCAGGCAACCCTTTAATGAACAGAGGGTTGAGTCTGTTGAAATAGTAAAACGGTTATCTGACGGGGTGTTCCAGGCGGGCGAACCAGGTGGGGTCGAGGTCCGGGAATACATCGTCTCGCTCCTCGCATTCCTCAAGGAAGCGCCGTTCGCCTAGGGCGAGGTGGCCTTTCTTAGCGTAATACTCCAGGCTGTCGGCTAGCCTGTTGAAGGCCTCCGCATGCTCTAAGAAACGCATCTCGGCGTAGTCCCGGGCGGCTAAAGTCGTGATGAGGAATTGCCAGTCGCTGGCCTCCAAAAGGAGAAGCTCCCTGGCCGATTGTGCGAGGAGCCTTTTGATCGTTCTGCTTTTTGCCCGGACGTGCTTTTTAGCGAGCATCACCATCCGGGCCTCCGCTTCGTAGATGTACTTCCAGGTCCAGCGGGTGAGATCGTTCAGCCAGATGTAGTGGAACCCCCCCTCGCCCCACGAGCCTTCGGGTAGGGCTACGACAGTGCGGGGAGGCTGGGCCGAGAGCGCCTCGCTGCAGGTGGCCAAAGCGATCTCGCCGTCCCGGTGGATGCGGCGCATGACCGCTCCGATCCACTCCGGCCCCTCGAACCACCAGTGCCCGAACAGCTCGGCATCGTAGGGAGCGCACAGGACCCCGGGGCGGCCCGTCTTCTCATAGTGCCATTTCAGGATGCCTTTGACCATGCCCGCGAAATGGTCCGCGTTCTCGGCCACCCTCTCCTTGACCCTCTCCGGGTCATAAGGCTCCTTCATGCCGAGGTCTGACCCGGCCTGGGTCACCCTCCAGTAGCGCAGTCCGCCGGGGAATTTCTTTTTATGGAATTCCAGATAATGGGGATCTCCGGGATAGCCCCATTCCCCGCTCCAGACTTGCAGGCCGGTCTTGGGGTCTCGGGTGAAGATCGCAACAGGCTTTCTGCCCTCGATGGAAGAGGACGTCCAGAAAAGGTCGTGGGGGTTCTTTTCGGCTTCCTCGGGCCGCTCGGGATGCTGGAGGCTGAACTGCGTCCAGAGTCGCTTCAGGGCTTCGAATCTCTCCAGATAAACCCCGATGGGTTTTCCGCCCTTGAGGAGATGGCTGTCCACGATGAAGTAATCGAGGCGGTTCTCGCTCAGGAATTCGTCCACTCCCTTGCGGAGAACCGCTTTGCCGTTGGGAGCGAGAGGGGAGCGCCACTCGTACCTCGGACGGTAGGCGCACTCCGGGAGCCAGATGCCCCTGGGTTTTCGTCCGAAGTGCCGCTCGTAGGAGACGATGCCCTGCTTGATCTGCGCCTGAACCGAGAGGTCCGAGCCCAGCAGGGGAAGATACCCGTGAGTGGCCGCGCAGGTGATGATCTCGATAGCGCCCTTGTCCTGAAGCGATTTGAAGGCCTGGGGTAGACTCCGGAGATAGCGGCCAGGGAAGTTTTCCTTGAGGCCGAGATAGAATCTCTCCCAGTACTCCGCCAGGGAAGCCATCCCTCTGTCGCCTTGAGAACGGTATTCGGCTTTGTCCTTCCGGGCAGTTGAGATCTTTTGCGCGAGGTAGCTTTTGAATTCCCGTGTAAATTGAGGATGGGCCAGTTGCTCGGTGAGAATAGGGGTCAGGCCTAGCGTACAGGCCGGCCTTATGCCTTCGTCGAGCAGCTCATTGAAAACGCTGAGAAGAGGCAGGTAGGTTTCGGCCGTGGCCTCGGAGAGCCAGTCCGTGCCATGCGGCCAGGTCCCGTGCGAGAGGACATAGGGCAGGTGACCGTGGAGGACCAAGCAGAAGTAGCCGTACATTAACGGATCATTTCAACACGAGAAATTTGCATTTTGAATTTAAAATATGAAATGCTAATTTTGTACTTTCAAATGATTACTTCTTCTCTTCGATCGGCATCTGGAAGCCGATGCCCTTCTCGTCCTGGCCGAAGACCTTTATCTTGCCAAACTGGTTTTCATACTTCTTGATGTTCTCCTCCAGGGCGGTGAGGAGCAGGCGGGCGTGCTGGGGGGTCATCACCACCCGGGAGTAAACCTTCGCCCGTTGCACGCCGGGCAGGACCCGGGCGAAGTCGATGACGAACTCCGAGGGGGAGTGGGTGATGAGCGCGAGGTTGGAGTAGATGCCCTCCGCTTCCTTTTCGCCCAGTTCTACGTTAAGCGGCATGGGGCCGGGCTGCTGTTCCATCAATTCTCCTTGGTTAAAAAGTGAGAATGCGAAGCAAACGGTATCATCTTACCCCAATCCTGGTGAAAAGTCAAGAGGCCCTTGACTTTAAGAGGCAATAAGGTGTAGATTAGTTATAAGAATGACTCATTGCGAATTTAGCATTTAGCAGTTCAAATTTTAAAATGCTAAAGGGTCATTGCTCGATTGGAAAAGAGGTTTTAGAATAGCATGATTTCCCGCTTCTCGCCCCACAGCATCCAAGTCAAGGTATCTCTCATTTTGACGACGGCTATCTCCCTGGTCCTCCTGGGTGCCGTGGGGTTTTCCTACTGGCGTTCCCGCCAGGCGCTCTACCAGCAGTTGCATGTCAGCCTGGAAGAAACCTCTAAGACGGCGGCGTTGCTTTTTCCTGTCGAGGATATCATCCGGGCGGTTCCCGATCCCGACACGGCCCGGAGCAATGTCGCGCTCCGGGAGAGGTTGCGGGCTATCCGTGAGGCCAATCCCAGGCTGCGTTACGTCTATTTAGGCATCCAGTCCATTCCCATCCGCTATATTGTAGAGCCCGAGGCCGCGGTCGTGGAGGCCGGGGCCGAATCTAAAGAATTTGGAGAAAAAGGCTCCTGGGTGGCGGCTTCGACGCCCATTTACACGCATAGCGGGACCCTCATCGCCATCTTGGGAATGAACATCTCAGCCCGGCAGATAGCTCACGAGGAGAAGGTTCTTCTGAACCTGGCCCTGTTCTTCCTGCTGGTGGGAGTGGGGGTGGCCCTGCTTTCGTCCTGGTTCCTGGCCGCGGGCCTGACCGGTCCCCTGGAACACCTCGTGCTCCAGACCGAGCGCATCGCCCGCGGCGATTTCTCAGGAAAAATCCCCACCGACCGCAGGGACGAGCTGGGGGAGCTGGCCCGGGAATTCAACGAGATGATTGTGCAGATCAAGGCCTCCCAGGATGAGATCAAAGCCTGGTCCCGGGATTTGGAGAAGCGGGTGGAGGAAAAAACCCAGGCCAACATCAAGCTCCAGGATCAGCTGGCCCAGACCGCCAAGATGGCGGCCATCGGGCAGCTCTCGGCCGGGATCGCTCACGAGCTCCGCAATCCCCTGGGGGTCATCTCCAGTTCAGCCTACTACCTCAAAGAGCATGCGGAGGGACTTCCCCAGGAGGTTTACAAGCATCTCGCGATCATCGAACGCAACATCGTCCGTTCTGAGAGCATCATCAAGGGCCTTCTGGATTTCTCTAAGGCCCCGGGCGTGTCCTCCATGAAGGTCAGCGTCAATGACCTCTTGGGGGAGGGGCTGGCCATGCTGCAGGAAGAAATCGCAGCTCACAAGGTTCGGGTGACCCGAAGGTTCGGAGGGGTGCACGAGATTTTCGGATCCGGTGAAGGCCTGAGGCAGGCGTTCTTCAACATCATGCTGAACGCCGTGCAGGCGATGCCCCAGGGGGGACGCCTCACGGTGAAGAGCGCTTCGGGAGATGAGAATAGCATCGTGGTGGAGATTCATGACACCGGCAGCGGCATTCCTGAGGAACACCTTGCCTCCATCTTCAATCCCTTTTTTACTACCAAAGAGCCTGGGGAGGGTGTGGGCCTTGGGCTCTCGCTGGCTTACTCCATCGTAGAGGGGCACAGCGGGACGATCAAGGTTAAAAGCCAGGTCGGCAAAGGCAGCACCTTTACCGTGATGCTTCCATTGGAGAGACGGAAGGAAGAACAGGGGCCTTCCTAAGTTTGCTCATGTCATTTCCAGGAAATCCATGCGCCTGTTAGTGGTAGACGACGAAAGAGATATGCGGGAGGTCCTCCGGGACATCCTGACCAAGGAATCCCATGAAGTCACGACTGCGCCGAGCGCCAAGGAGGCGTTGGAAACCTTCGCTCCCAACCGTTACGATGTGGTCGTGACGGATCTGAAAATGCCCAAGATGGACGGTATCGAGTTTCTGGAGGAGATCAGGAAACAAGATCCGGAGGTCGCGGTGATCCTGCTTTCGGCCTACGGCACGGTCGAGACCGCGGTCGAGGCCATGAAGAAGGGGGCGTTTGATTTCGTGACCAAGCCCCTCATCCCCAAGGTGCTTTTGGCGGCCCTGGAGAGGGTCCAGACATTTAAGGAGCTTAAGGAGTCCAAGGCATATCTGGCGCGCAAGCTGGGGGAGAGGTTCGAGTTTGATCAGATCATCGGTCGCTCCCCCGCTATGCGGATGGTATTCGACCTGGTGTCTCAGGTTGCACCGGCAAACTCCACGATCCTGATCGAAGGGGAAAGCGGCACGGGCAAGGAATTGATCGCCAACTCCCTGCATCATCACAGCCCGCGACGGGACAAGCCGATGGTCAAGGTCAACTGCGCAGCCCTGCCCGAGGCTCTTTCCGAATCCGAGCTTTTCGGACACGAAAAAGGGGCTTACACGGGCGCGACCAACGAAAAATTGGGATACTTCGAGGAGGCGGATGGGGGGACGATCCTTTTGGACGAGATCTCGGACCTCTCTCCAGCGATCCAGGCCAAGCTCCTGCGGGTGATCGACAATCAGGAGTTCAACCGGGTGGGCAGCGCCAAGGTCCGCAAGGTGAACGTGCGGGTCCTCGCGGCAACTAACCAGAACCTGAGGGAGCGGGTCAAGGCCGGCAGGTTCCGGGAAGACCTATTCTACCGTCTGAACGTGATTCGTATTGCGCTTCCGCCCCTGCGCGAAAGGGTGGAGGACATTCCGCTGCTGGCCGAGCATTTCCTCTCCCGTTATGCCCATGAGACGAACAAGACTCTCAAAGTGTTTTCCAAGAAGGCCGTGAAGCTCCTCCGGGAGTATCCCTGGCCGGGCAATGTGCGGGAGCTTCAGAACGCCGTGGAACGGGCCGTAGTCCTATGCAAGGGGGAAACAGTGGAAGCGTCCGATCTTCCGATCTACGGATTTCCTTCTGTAGAGGCTCAAGCTGAGCGCTCCCTGGAGGGTAAGGAGAAAGAGCAGGTTGTCCAGGTCTTGAGGGAAACCCACTGGAACCTTTCCAAGGCTGCTGAGGTTCTGGGAATCAGCCGGGGAACCCTTTATTCCAAGATCGAACGCTATGGGCTGAAGAAAGAGGGTTAGGGGCGATTTTTGAACCCATTCGGAAAGGCTCCCTCCTTCGGGGCCTTTTTGCTTGCTCAGCCTTTGATCCCGTCGTGAAGGTAGAATTGCGGAACCTACCTATCTTTGGGGTTGACATTTCTGGTAAAATGGTGTATCATAAAATATTCGGGAATTTAAGCTTAGGCGCTTTTTATGGCTGAATGGCGAGGTCATTTAGAGCAGATTGATCCTTATCGTTGGCGCATCCCTAAGACCTACCACGAGGGGATGCGCGTGCCGGGCATCATCTATGCCAGCGAGAGAATGCTCTCCAAACTGGCTGGGGACCAGTCTCCGGAACAGGTGGCCAACGTAGCGTTCCTTCCTGGTATCCAGCGCTATTCCATGGCTATGCCGGACTTTCATTGGGGCTACGGGTTTCCCATCGGCGGCGTGGCCGCAATGGATGCCAAGGACGGCGTCATCTCCCCCGGAGGAGTGGGCTACGACATCAACTGTGGAGTTCGGCTTCTGCGCACGGACTTAGAGCACAAGGATGTTGCTAGCCAGATCCGTGAGCTCACCGACCGCCTGTTTATGAACATCCCCTGCGGGGTAGGCTCGACCAGCAAGCTTAAGCTCTCACTCCAGGAGGAGCGGGAGGTTATGGTAAAGGGCTCGGCATGGATCATCTCCCGGGGCTATGGCTGGAAGCAGGATGAGGATTTCACCGAAGCCCACGGCAGCCTTCCCGGTGCCGACCCGGATGCAATCACGCCCCGGGCTTATGAGCGAGGCAAGAGCCAGCTCGGGACCCTCGGGGGAGGCAACCACTTTCTTGAAATTCAGGTCGTGGAGGAGATCTTCGACCTCCAGGTTGCGAACGTCTTCGGGCTTTTTCCAAATCAGATTGTGGTGATGATTCACACCGGCTCCCGGGGCTTCGGGTATCAGACCTGCGACGACTACCTGGACATCATCCTCCAGGCGGCTTCACGCTACGGCATCCAGCTCCCTGACCGGCAGTTAGCCTGCGCTCCCTTAAGTTCCAAGGAGGGAAAAGACTACCTCGGGGCCATGGCGGCATCTGCGAACTACGCCTGGGCCAACCGTCAGGTCATTATGCACTGGGTACGGGAGAGTTTCGAGCAGGTCTTGAAGCGTAGCGCCGAGGAGATGGGCATGAAGCTCGTTTACGACGTGGCCCACAACATCGCCAAGTTCGAGGAGCATGAGGTGGATGGCAAAAAGGTCAAGGTCTGCGTCCACCGCAAGGGGGCTACCAGGGCCTTTCCGTCCGGTCATCCCGAGGTACCGGAATTGTATCGCAGTGTGGGACAGCCCGTCCTGATTCCCGGGGACATGGGAACAAATTCCTTTATCCTGGTTGGCACTCAGAAGGCGATGGAGGAGACCTTCGGCTCCACCTGCCACGGCGCAGGCCGCTTGATGTCCCGCGGAGCGGCAATCCGCGCGACCCAGGGCCGGGCGATTGCCCGGGAGCTGGCGGACAAAGGCATCATCGTCCGCTCGGTGGGGAAGAAGACCCTTCAGGAGGAGGTGCCCGAGGCGTACAAAGATGTCTCCGAAGTGGTCGAGGTGGTGCACAACGCCGGCCTCTCCAAGAAGGTCGCCAAGCTGCGGCCACTGGGCGTGGTGAAAGGATAGATATAGGCTTTTATAAAATTGGCATTGAATGTTCATAAATCCATGAAGTTGTACGATAAAGCGGAATCTCTTCCCGATTCCCCGGGCGTCTACCTGATGAAGAATCGGGCCGGGAAGATCATCTATGTAGGCAAAGCGGAAAGCCTCAAGGATCGGGTGAGGTCCTATTTCCGGGACTCCGTTCCCTACGACGTGAAGACCGAGGTGATGGTGCGCCGGATTCAGGACTTTGAATACATTGTGACCCGCTCCGAGGTGGAAGCCCTGATCCTCGAGTTGACGCTGATCAAGAAGCACAAGCCGCGCTACAATGTCCGTCTGATGGATGACAAGAAGTTTCCGTACATCAAGGTCACCCTGGATGAGCCGTTTCCGCGGGTCTTTCCAACCCGCACCCTAACGCGCAAGGGGGCGAGGCTCTTCGGCCCGTACACGGATGCCAAGGCCATGCGCCAGGCCCTGAAGGCCGTGCGGCGCATCTTTCCGGTGCGCACCTGCCGGCCAATCCTGCCTTCCAAAAGTATTACACGCCCCTGCTTGGAATACCACATCGGCCACTGCCAGGCGCCCTGCGTAGGCTATGTGACCAGCGAGGAATACCGTAAGATGATCCAGTCCGTGATGCACTTCCTGGAGGGCCGTACGAGCGAGGTGATCAAGGCTCTCGAGGAACGTATGAACCAGGCTGCCGAAGAACAGCGTTACGAGGAGGCGGCCCGGCTCCGCGACCAGTTGAAAGCGGTCCATTTCGTTTCCGAGAAGCAAGCCGTGGTGAGCGAATCCTGGGAGAATATGGATATCATCGCCTTCGCCTCGAGGGGCGACGCGGCCTGCGTCGTGATCCTGGCCGTGCGCGAGAGACGCTTGGTGGGCCGCCAGCACTTCTTTCTCTCTGGGGTGGGTGATAAAACCGAAGGCGAGGTGGTGGGCTCCTTCCTGGAGCAGCATTACGTGGAGAGCTTCAGTCCTCCCGGAGAACTGGTGGTGCAAGCTCTACCCCAAAGCCCTGAGACCTACGAACGCTGGCTCTCCGGGAGAGGTGGAAAAGGCGTAAAGCTGACCTGTCCGAAGTCCGGCGACCGTCTTCGCGAGATTAATCTGGCAGCCGAAAACGCCAAGGTCCTTCTCGAAGAGCACCTGATGGTACTGGAGGGACGCCGGAAGAGATTGCCGGAGTCGGTGAGCGATTTGCAGAAGCACCTTCATCTCGAGCGGCCCCCGAGGCGAATCGAGGCCTTCGACATCTCCCAGATCCAGGGCTCAGACCCCGTAGGCTCGTTGGTGTATTTCTACGACGGACAGCCCCGCAAGGGGGAGTACCGCCGCTTCCGGATCCGGAGCGTGGAGGGCCAGGACGATTACGCCATGATGCGCGAGGTGATCGCCCGGCGCTATCGGCGTTTATTGGAGGAAAAGGCGGAGCTTCCAGACTTGATGTTGATCGACGGAGGAATGGGACAGCTCAACGCCGCCCTCGAAGCGTTACGCAGCCTGGGGATCAAGGACCAACCTATTCTTGGTTTAGCCAAGCGCCTGGAGGAGATCTATCGTCCGGGTGCCGGCGAGATTTTGTCTTTGCCCAAGTCTTCGGTGGGGTTGCGCTTATTGCAGCATCTCCGGGATGAGGCCCACCGCTTCGCCGTGGCCTATCATCGTCTTCTTCGGGGCAAGCGCATGGTGATATCGTCTCTGGACAGCATCAAGGGGCTGGGGATCAAGCGCCGAGCGGCCCTTTTGGAGAAGTTTGGAAACGTGGAGCGAATCAAACAGGCCGAGCTGGAGGATTTGGCCTCTGTGCCCGGGATCAGCCCGACCTTAGCCGAAAGGATCGCGGCATGCCTGAGCCGCTGAGGCTGTTTTACACGATCCTGTACACGGAATGGGGCAACCTCTGGATCGGCTCCACGGATCGGGGGATCTGTGCCCTGGTCTTGGACCATGTGGATGAAGAGAAGATCCACCAGGGGGTGAAGTCAGCTCTGGGCATCGTCCCGCAACGCGACGACGAGCAGTTCGAGGCCGTCCGGGAGAGGCTGCGGGCTTATTTTCGCGGGGAGAAAGTGCTCTTCGACTTTCCCTTGGACCTGAGAGGGGTGAGCGTCTTCCAGAAGGCGGTCTGGGACCAGACCCGCAGGATTTCCTACGGCGCGACCGTCTCTTATCAGAAGTTGGCCGCAGAGTTGGGAAAGCCGCATCAGGCCCGAGCCGTAGGTCGGGCCCTGGGGGCCAATCCGGTGCCGCTCTTGATCCCCTGTCACCGCGTGGTGCATGAGGACGGCAGCCTGGGCGGCTACACCGGAGGCCTGCAATGGAAGCAACGCCTCCTGGCCATCGAGCAGGGCGAGTTGAGGCTTAATTTCTGAAGTCATGGCAAAAGAAGGAGCGATCCTCGTCGAAAAGTTGGTGGTCGGGCCCACCGAGGAGAACGCGTATCTTTTGGCGTGTCCCGAAAGTCGCAAGGCCGTGTTCATCGATCCCGGCGGAGATGCCGCTCATCTCCTGAGGCTCGTCCAGAAGCTGAAGCTTGAGCCCATCGCCATCCTGCACACCCACGGACATGCTGACCACATCGGTGGAGACCAGGATCTGAAAACGGCCCTTGGTCTTCCCATCCTGATCCACCCCGAGGATGCCGATATGCTTGCCGATCCTGAGAAGAACCTCTCAGCTTATTTCGATGGGCCTCTGATGGCGCCGCCGGCGGACGGTTTTTTAAAAGACGGCGATCGTTACGAAGTGGGGTCGCTCCAGTTGGATGTGATCTATACCCCGGGGCATACCAGGGGCGGGATATGCTTCAAGGTCAACCGATCCGTGTTCACCGGCGACGCCCTGTTCGCTGGCTCCATCGGACGGACGGATTTCCCCGGAGGCTCGGAGAGGATTCTTTTGAAAGCGATTCGGGAACGGCTGCTTTCCCTCCCCGACGAAACCACGATTTATCCGGGACACGGCCCCTCCTCGACCATCGGGGAGGAACGGAGATACAATCCTTTTCTTGAGGGCTTGATATGAGCACAGGCATGGAGCGCGCCGAACCGGTTCACGAACACCGATTCCTCTTCCGCCGGGAATGGTTCTACTTTTTGATTTTTCTCCCCTGGATCCGGGACTTGGCGGAAATCGGGAGGGCTGCCCCCGACCTCTATGAGATCCCGGTGAAGGCGATCCTATCTGGGCTCATCGCCTTGGGCGTAGGGGTGCTCATCCGTCAGACCCGCAAGATCGACTATCTGAACCACGAGGTGGAGCGGCTGGCGATCACGGATAGCCTGACCGGCCTGTTTAACGTGGGCCATCTTCACGAGGAGCTGCGCAAAGAGGTGGAGCGCTCCCGCCGCACAAGGCGTCCCCTGTCCCTGGTATTTTTCGATGTGGATTGTCTGAAGGAGCTCAACGATGTCCACGGGCATCAGGCCGGCAGTCGGGTGCTCGAGGCTCTGGGAAAAGCCCTGCCCATGGTCATTCGCAAGAACGTGGACTCGGCTTACCGTTGGGGGGGAGACGAATTTGTGATTATGCTTCCCGAGGCCGACCACGAGGGAGCTTATGGCGTGGCCGAGCGGCTTCGCAGCTTGGTGGCCGATAAAAAGATGGAGGAGATCAAGGAGTTTGACGTTACCATCAGCTTGGGTGTGTCCGAGCTCCAGCCGGGGGAGGACCCCGCAGCCTTCCTGCAGCGCGTGGACATGGCGATGTATCAGGCCAAGCGGGGGGGCAAGAATCGCACCAACAGGGGATAGGTTTATGAACATCAAGTTCTGCGGCGCGGCCCGCACGGTCACGGGCTCGATGCACCTTCTGGATACCGGGCGGGAGAAGGTGCTTTTGGATTGCGGCATCTTCCAGGGCCCACGTGAGGACAGCGAAGATAAGAACCGGCGGTTCCTGTTCAACCCCGGGGAGATCTCCACCGTGCTTCTCTCGCACGCCCATCTGGACCACAGCGGCAACCTTCCCGGCTTGGTCAAGCAGGGCTACAAGGGCCCGGTCCTGGCCACCCGGGCCACCTGCGACCTCTGTCAGGTTATGCTCCGCGACGCGGCCCACATCCAGGAATCAGACCTCGCTTTTGTGAACAAGCACCGCCGCCAGCAGGGGCTTTCACCCAAGGAGCCCCTCTACACTCTGGCGGATGCCGAGCAAACCGTTTCGCGCCTCGTTCCCATGGACTACGATGTCCCGGTGACGGTGGCCGGGTGCCGGGCCACCTATCGCGATGCCGGGCATATCCTGGGCTCGGCCATGATCCTCCTCGAGGATGGCCAAGGGCGGACCCTGGCCTTCAGCGGGGATCTGGGCCGCAAGGGCCTGCCCATCCTGCGCGATCCTTATCCCTTGGAAGGGGCCGACCTCCTCATCATCGAAAGCACCTACGGAAACAAGGTCCACGAACCTCTCGAGGAGACCGTCCGCCAGTTTGAGGCTGTGCTCAAAGAGGCCATCGAGAAACGGGGCAAGATCGTGATCCCGGCGTTTGCCGTGGGCCGGTGTCAGGAGATCATCTACGAGCTGCACAAAATGATCCAAGAAGGACGGATTCCGTCCATCCCGGCCTATGTGGACAGCCCCCTGTCCCTGAACGCTACCGAGATCACAAAGCGCCACCCGGAGTGCTACGACGAGGAAACCAGACACCTTCTGGACGAGCACGATGACCCCTTTGGGTTTTCCCGTCTGACGTACATCCACTCCGTGGAAGAGTCCAAAGCCCTGAACGAGCAAGAGGGTCCGATGATCATCATCTCGGCCTCTGGGATGTGCGAGGCCGGACGGATCCTGCATCATCTGGTCAACGTCATCGGAGACCCCAGGAACACCATCCTGATCGTGGGCTTTCAGGCCGAGGGGACTCTGGGAAAGAAGCTGGTAGATCAGGAAACGCGGGTTCGGATTTATGGCGAGGAATACGAGCGCCGGGCCAAGGTGGCAGTCCTGAACGGGTTTTCGGCCCACGGCGACCGCAACGACCTCTTAGGTTTCGTCGCCAGCATGACGAAGAAGCCAGAGCGGGTCTTCGTAGTGCACGGGAACGAGGAGCAGTCCCAGGCTCTGGAGCAGGGGTTGGTTCAACTTGGACTCAAGGACGTGCGCCGGCCCCAGCGAGGGGAGCAGGCTGTTTTGGATTTCGCTTAGGCTTCAGAATGGTAGCAGTTTTCCATAAGGGAATTAACTAAATGGCCTTTCACTGGAAAGGCAGCGATTTCGAGGATCCCAAGGCTGCGTTCCGGGAAGAGGACGAGCTTTTGGACTCGGCGAGCCCAGAGGAGGTGAAAGAGATGGCCGAGGAGAGGAAAGCACTTTTAGAGCAGTTGGGCAACGACATCAACGACAAGTGGCTTGAGGACGTCAACCTGTCCCTGAGGCTGGAGCAGGCCAAGAAGGAGGAAGAGGCCTGCCTGGCGAACGTGGAGGCCCTGCGCAAGGAGGATGGCGAACTTCGCTCGGCCATCGAAAAGGCCAAGGAGGACGGGGAGCGGATGGCGGCCGAGCTCCAGGCCCATCAGAAAGAAGACGAGGAGATAACCCAGGGGATCGAGCAGAAGCAAAAGAAGCTCGCGGATACCGAGAAGAACCTGACCAAGCTAAAGGCCGAGGAAGAGTCGCTTTACGAGACCCTGGAGAAGAAACGTCAGGAGCTGGAGGAGTTCGAGCAGGAGTCCGAGGAGGAGAAGGCCAAGCTCTCCGAGGCGATCGACTCCCAGGAGGCCGAGCGCAAACAGCTTGCGAGAAACCTGGAGGCCCTGCTCAAAGAGGTGGCTTCGACGACGGAGCGCCTGGACCAGTTCCGTGAGGAAGAGGGTTCGCGTCAGGCGAGCCTGGAAAAGCTTGTTGCCCAGGAATCCGAGCTCAAAGGGGTCCTGGCGTCGTTGACCTCCGAAAAAGAAGGCCTCCAGACCACTGTGGACGGGATCAGGACCGCCCAGGCTGACCTGGAATCCCATCTGGGCTCCCTGAATGCCGAAAAGGATAGGCTGGCCAAGGAGAATGCGGATCGGGCCTCGGCCCGGGAGCAGTTGGAGAAAGAGATTCAGAAGATCAAAGAGGAGGGCGAAGCAGCCCGCCAGCGCCTGGAGCAGGAGATCCGCAACAAAGGGGAGGAGTCTTCCAAGCTCCAGAGCGTGATCGAGGAAAGAGGGAAGGAACTTCAGGCCTTGGAAGAAAGCATGGCCAAGACCTGGGCCGAGGATCAGGAGGCTTCCCTGACCCTGTCCAAGAAGCACGGGGAGATCGAGGGCTTGAACCAGGACCTCGAGCGCCTGCGCTCCGAGCAGGAGAAATTCACGGCCGACAACCAAAAGCTCGCCGAGGAAAGAAAGGAAAGAGAGAAGTTCCTGACCGACCTTCGGGCAAAGCTGGACGATACCGGGAAGGACCTGAATAAGGCGATTCAGGAGAAGGAGAAGGTCCAGAAGTATCTGACCGAAGAGAACGAGAAGCGGGATAAGGTCAAGTCCCAGATCACGGAGCTGGAGCGCGAAAAGGTCGAACTGGGCAAGAAGATCAAGGCCGAAGAGGAGAAGAGAAAGTCGGCCGAGGAGGAGGCCAGAGCGAAGCAGGAGGAACTGGTCCAGCTTAACGAGAAAGCCCAGGTCAAAAAGGCGGAGGAAGCCGATCTTTTGGATCGCCTCTCCCAGAAGCGCAGCCAGCTTGCCGAAGTGACCGGCGAACTCAAATCGGCCAAGGGGAAGCTTGATCTAACCCAGAAGGAGCTGGCCACCCTGTCCGGGGAAAAGGCTGAGATGGAGAAGCGGGTCGAGACCCTGGGCGAGGAAACAGAAGTCCTCACCCACAAGGTCTCCGACCTCGCCGAGGAGCAGAAGCGCCGGGACAAGATCGTGGCCGATATCTCCGACCGGGAACAGGAGCGCAAGACCCTGACCCAGGACGTGAAGGTTCTGGAAAAGAAGCGGGACCAGACAGCCGAGGAGGAAAAGAATACCGCCGCGAGGCTTGCTGAGCTTCGGAAGAACGTTTCAGATCTGAAGGGGGAGGAATCTCGGCTCGGCAAGCGCGTCCAGGAGCTGAACAGCCAGGCCGAGGAGCTAGAGAAGGTTACGAGCAACCTGGCCCAGGAGCGGAAGAAGCTGGACCAGATCGTTTCCGAGATTGCGGAAAAGGCGAAGGAGCGCGAATCCCTGAGCAAGGCCATGGGCGATCTGCAGAAGAGCCGGGCCAAGGCCGAGGAGGAGGAGAAAGCCGCCTCTTCCAGGCTGGCTGGTATTCAGAATCAGTTCAAAGATCTCGAATCCAAGCTCAAGGACAGGGAGCATTCCCGGGACAGCCTGTCCAAGACCGTAGCGGACCTGGAGGGCCGGTCGGCCGAGCTGGACCGGGCCACGAAACAGAAGGCGGAGTCCGTTCACGGCCTGGAGAAGAAGGTCGCGGACCTGACCCAGGCCGCGGAGCAGAAGGAACGCACCCTCAAGACCCTGGAGCAGGCCTACGCCGAGACCCAGAGGCGCTCCGAGGAGCTGGCGCGGAGCGAGAAGGCCCGGAGAGGCGAGATGGCTCTGGCGGAGGAGAAGGTCCGGACGTTGACTCCGGAGCTGGTTCAAAAGGAGAAGGCCTTGAAAACGCTTCAGGAGGAGCTCGACAGGGCGAACCGCGACCTGGCTCAAGCTCGGGGTGAGGCTCAAGCCGAGAAGAAAACCCTGGACGAGGCGCTCAAAACCAAGGCCAAGGTCCTGGAGGAGCGTGAGCTGGTGCTTAAGGGGATCGAGGCCAAGCATCGCGAGACCAAAGAGGTGGAGAGCGGGATCGCGGTCTTGAATCAGCAGATCGAGTTCCTGAAGAAGGAGAAGGACAGCCTGATGAAGGAGCGCGAGGCCCCGGCTCCCGGCCCCGCGGCTCCGCCCTTGAAGCCCGTAACGCCCAAGGCAGAGGTTAAGCCGGTTCCTCCGCCCCCCGGCCCCCCTCCCAAGCCGGTGGCCGTTCCGCCCAAGCCGGAGGTCAAGCCGGTTGCCGTTCCGCCCAAGGTGGAGGTTAAGCCAGCGCCTCCGGCTCCTCCTCCGAAGCCAGCGATAACTCCGGCTCCGGCTCCCAAGCCGGCGGCTCCGGCTCCCCCGGCCCCGGCCGCGGCCAAGCCCCCGACTCCTGCCAAGGCGCCGGCCCCTGCGCCCAAGCCGGGAGCCCCGAAGCCGCCTCCTGGGCCGCCGAAGAAGTTCGAGCACAAGATATCGTTTGGATAGAGAAAAGGCGCAGCTGATTCCCATTTCTTTTCCATCCTCCCTTGTCCTCCTGGCCTGACCTCATCCGTCGCTTCCTGGACTACGTCGCCTCCGAGGAAGGCCACTCCCGCAACACCCTGGACGCCTATGCCAGAGACCTCAAAAGGTACGCGGCCTTTCTATCGGAAAAGGAAATCGCTGGGCCGGACGAGGTCCGCTCGCCCCTGGTGGTGGAGTTTCTGGGCACTTTGAAGGCCCTGGGTCTGGAGGCCGTGACCCTGGCCAGGAACCTCTCGGCTGTGAAGCAGTTTCACCAGTTCCTGGCCGGGGAGGACCTGGCCGCGAGGGACCCCACGGCGAACCTGTCCGCTCCCAAGACGGCCCGGAGGCTTCCGACCGTGCTCACCATCCCTGAGGTGGAGGAGCTGCTCCGTCAGCCGGATTCCTCGACGCCTTTGGGGATGAGGGACCGGGCGATCCTGGAAATGCTCTACGCTTCCGGGCTGCGGGTCTCGGAGCTCACCGCTTTGCGGATCTCGGACCTGTTCTTCGACCAGCGCCTCCTGCGCTGCTTCGGCAAGGGGAGAAAGGAACGTCTGGTGCCGGTCGGGAAGCAGGCTATCCGGAGCGTCCAGGCTTACGTTTCCAGGGCCCGGGGTGAGATATCGAAGAAGGACCCCGGGGATGTGCTCTTCGTCACGGCTCGGGCCCGGGGGCTCTCGCGCAAGACGGTCTGGCATCTTCTGCGGGTCTATGCCCGCAAGGCCGGGATCAGGAAGGCCTTGCATCCCCACACCCTGCGGCATACGTTTGCCACCCATCTCCTGGAGAACGGGGCGGACCTCCGCGCGGTGCAGGAGATGCTCGGGCACGTGGACATCTCCACGACCGAGATTTACACCCACCTGGATCAGGAGTACATTCGCGAGGTGCACAAAACGTTTCATCCTCGGGGGTAGGGGGTTGACAAGGCCGTCCCGTTTTTGTTAAAATTTTAAATGGCTGGCAGTGGCACCCTGGAGACGGGGTGTCCATGGGGTGAAAGAACCCGGCTTTCATCTCGGCCAGCCTTAAGCTTTTATAAAGGGGCGGCCTTCTTAAAGAGGCTGCCCCTTTTGTTTCAGATCACCGCCTTGACAGGGGTTGAGTCTTTGTGGTAGGATTCTGACGGACGGTCGGGCCATGGAGTCCACGGTTTTGGGACCTGGGAGGAAACGTGGTTCTAATGGAGTCGGAGACGGAGTTGAGAAAGACGTCGGACGAAGCGCCTCAGCCTGCCCTGAACTTGTTTCAGGGAGAGCGGGGCGGGGGGATGCAATATGCCCTCCAGGCTTTGTTACGGCGTCGATTGCTTTTGCCCAGAAAGGTAGTGCGCTCGCGCAATGAGAAGTTTAAACTATTTTAATAAAGGAGGTTTAAAATGACAATCGGATCAAGGGAGATAGCACCGTGGGTACCTTTCGACCTGTACGATTTTTTTGGCTATCTCTTCCCTGGCTTATTCCTTCTAATTGCTCTTTCGATCTTCATGCCGATAGCATCGCCCGTAAAATGGGAAGGAATGATCAATGTAATAAATGGTAATGTATCCGGCTTGATAAAAGCTTACTATATTGTTTCATTTATAGTTTTAGTTTATGTTGCAGGCCATGCCATTGCAACATTAAGCTCAATATGTATGGATAGTATCATTATGAAGGGTGTTATCGGGTATCCTGTTTACAGCCTCCTTAGATTTAATATTTTCGAAGAAGAAGAAATGGATCAAAATGGTAAGCCAAAACAATTAAAGGAAAAAGGGCCAGTTGGCAGTACATATAAATACGGCTACCTCCTTCTTCACGTCTTTCTCTTGGTTTCATTGTGTATAGCGGGTAATTGGTTTGTGCAGGGTATCGGATACGTGGTAGGTTCCCTCACAGTAATATTATTACTTATCTTATTAAGCATGCATGTCTTCGCTCCCATAAAGAGGAGTGTACATAGCACCACTTTTTTATACAATATAAACAAAAGAATATTAAAACACATTATCGACCCGGGTATTAATATCTTGAGGGGATGGGTTTCCGTCGATGACTCTTTCCCGGCTGATTTTAGAGAGAAATATATCACCCGTTACAAGAATGCCTTTTTAGACATGGACCCTTTGATTGCTGGGTGTGAAAATTATTGGTTGCCTTATTTTTGGGTTTGTGCCAATGATGAAAGCATAGCACGGAAAATACAAAGCTGGGTTCACTTGTACGGCTTTGCTCGAAACATGGCCACAACTTGCTATATTATGGCAGTCATCATTGCAATTTGGATATATACAAACCCAACTTTAGCAAACCAAAAAGCATATTTCCAATTACTTATAGCCCTTTGTATGGGGTTAATATTCTTTGCGCAATATTGGCGCCTTTATCACAAATACCACACTAAAAATATCATACGCTCATTTATGACGATAGATAAGGTTGTGGGTGAAAAAAAAGACCAATAGCGGGGTAGCGCTATGCCCATCTGGGTAAGTGCTTCGCTTCGACCGGACTGAGGGCGGGGGGATGCAATACGCCCTCCAGGCTTTGTTACGGCTTCATTTGCTTTTGCCTAGTAGAGTCTTTCTCAGATAGTTCACCCAAGGGACAAATAACAAAAGAGGGAATGAAAATGAGCCATAAACGAAGAAAGACACAATTTACTTGGAATCCTGCTTTTGGTCAAAAAACAAAAAAATTGAAGAAGCCCACCCGCTAATCGCAGAGTGTGAAATTGAAGTAAAAGAAACAGGGATTGGTGTAAGGGCTGAAGGGGGAGTGACCAAGTACCCAACCAATCACTACCCAGGGCCCGTTATACCTTGTCATAACCCTGCTTGTAGGAAAGGTGGTTTTTTAATTGAAACAGTACTACATGAAGCGGAATCAACAAAACAATCAACATTCGAGAAAAGTATCACCTGTACTGGTGATGATGGTATGCCAGGGCGTCGGTGTCTAAATTCATTAGATGTTAAATTGAAGATAAAATATAAAGATTAAAGACATAATCAGAAATTTAAGAAAATGGGGACAAGAGAAACACCACGGAGCCGTAATGAGGAGCAGGGGGAAGAAACGTATTCGATGACCGGGAAAAAATAAAAAGGAGGTTGAGGTGAAAAGGTTTGTTGTGTGGGCGACGGTAGTTTCGTTCCTTGCTACCCCCATCCTTTCCATGGCCCAGACCTATAAGGTGCTTGGCGATCCCGATTCGGTTAAATTCGAGCTTCCCCCGGTGGCCCCTACTTTGCTTTATGCCCAGAACGCCGGGAGTTCTTCTAACACCGAAGGCGACTGTTTGGATGCCAAGAAAGCCGGGGAACAGGAGGGATCGCATGACACGAACGGATTTGCCTGGGGGATGATGGGGGTTGGGTTTGGCTTGATCGGGGTTATTATCGCCGCCGCTTCGGATCCCGGCCATCCCAAGGAAGAGGCCCTGGCTAAGACGACGAATAGAAACTGCTTCGATGAGGGCTATCGGGGTAAGAAAAAAAGCGGTAGGATCATGGCATCGGTGATCGGCACGCTCGTTTTTGTCGGCGTGTACGCTGTGATCCTGGCCTCCTCCTCGAACAGTTCGTCTCAATAAAAAGGGTGGACTGAACTCTAAGCGTAAGAAGCCCCGCCCGGCGCGGACTGAGGGGTTTAAAATGAACCGGCATTGCGTCACGCTTTCCAAGAAGTGCAGGGGCCTTTTCACGCCCGGAAAGGAGAAGACGATGAAGGGTTTTCTGGTCATCGCGTTGGTCCTGTTTGTTCTCGGGGTGTGTCTGGCCCAGGCCCAGGTCCAGCCGGCGGGTGCGGACACTGCGAAGGCTTACAAACTTTGTCCCAAGTGTCATACGGCGAACCCTAAAGAGGCCCGGTTCTGCTTCTCCTGCGGCACGGCCCTCGAGGCCGGGATCGTGAGCGCGGCCCCTCCGGAGAACGTCTGGACGGACAGCACTCACTGCCCGAAGTGCGGGGCGGAAAGGCTTCCCCAGGCTCAGTTCTGCTCCAACTGCGGGGCATCCTTTGCTGACCTTTCCTCGGCAGGCCCGCCCCGGAAGCTCGAGTCCGGGCCGAAAAAGGAGCCGGGTGTGGCTTTGTGTCTCTCGCTGCTCATGCCCGGAGCTGGGCAGTTCTACAATGGGCAACCCGGGAAGGGCGGACTTTTCTTGGGGAGTTACCTGACCGGATGGGGCTTGCTTTTCTATGGGTTTGGCCAGGCTTTGTCACACATGGATTCGGGGCCAGAGAATTCCGGGTCTGGCTTTATTCTGGCTGGCTTGGCGCTCGGGGGCATAACCTTGGTCGTGTCCCCGCTCGAAGCCATGGGCTCGGCTAAGGAGATCAACCATCGCCGGGGTTACTCTGCCTTGACCTCTCCCGGCGTGGGCCTGGTTTTTGTGCCCGGCCCCCGGAACCCCCGGCGCTTTCAGCCCGGGGTGGGCTTGAGGGCGGGGTTTTGAAGCGGAACCGGATTGAGGGCGGATGACCAACCTTCGGCTCATTGTCCTCATACTCGGGGCCTTGTTATTATTTCCGGCTTTCCTTTCCGGCGACATAAAGACGGACTCTCTTAAAGCCAAGGTGTATTTCGATTCCGGGTTTGCGAAGGCCTCCCACATGAAATACGAGGAGGCGGAAAGTGACTTCCGGGAGTCCATCCTGCTATATCCTTCCAATGCCGAGGCTCATTATGGGCTGGCGTTTGCGATCGGCAACCAGAGGTATCAAGACAAGGCGATGAGGGAATTGGGGAAAGCCGTTCTCCTGAAACTGGGTTATGCCGGGGGGCACTACTTCATAGGGCTTTGGTATGCCACGAGGAATCAAGGGGATGAGGTTGAGGTCGAGCTGCGCGAGGCTATCCGGCTGAACCCCTACTATGCCGAGCCGCTCTATGTGTTAGCTTGGTTCCTTGATGCTCACGGTAGGCGGAAGGAAGCGAGGCCTTTTTGGGAGCGGGCCTTGAAAGTGGAGAAGGATACGGCAGATTTCCAATATATCTGGAAGCGACTCGAGAAGCCGGATTGATGAGAAGATGAGCCGGCATTACATCCGCGCTTTCCAGCGCAGGGGCCTTTTCGCGTCCCTCGTCCTCGCAATCGTTCTGTCGGCGCAGGCCAATGCAGCGATAGCTCAAGAATTACCGCGAGGATTCTATAATGATGTAGAGGTACAAGAAACTTATCTCGTTTCAACCCTCTCTTTCGTTGCCAAGCCTCAACCAGGTGGAACTGTTACTGCAACGTACACCATCAAAGCTGTAAAGGACGGTCTGCGGGATATTGTGATCCACTTGGAAGCCGGCCGGTTCTACACCCCTGATAAGACAGGATTTGGCACCATCCGATACGACCTTAAGCTTGTGGGTGAATCGTCGAAGCAGATGAAGACCGTCTCTCTCTCAAGCCTTAAAAAAGGGGACACCTACAGGACGAGCTTTACGGTCAAAATTCCCAACGTTGACCCAAAGTCTTTGGCTAAATTGTTTCCTTTTCCCGATCGTCCGATTGTGGCTGCCTGGACGACGTTTAAACGAGCAGACGGGGAAAATGGTCTTGATAGCAAAATCGGGCGTCTGAGTAGTGCGATCGACCGCGATGAACCTTCTTTGAAATATGGGAATTACTTTGCTTCGCTCTACCTAGACACAGACGAGAAGCCCTGCGAGGCAAACGCCTATCTTCATTTTTTTGGTCCTACGGATGGGCCTCACGGGGAGGACATCGATTGGATTCGGAATTTGGAGAAAGTCCGTAAAGCTTTAGACCTGCCTGACAATACAGAGGGGCGTACTCCTTGTGTAGGGCTTTGGGACTATGTGGTGGAAGCCACAAAGCAGGGGAAGGAGAGCCAAGAGGTGGTCCTTTCACAAATGGCGAACGAGGTGAACGTAATTGCCTCTAAAGAAAAAGTCTCTAAGCCGGATGCCGCCAGGAAATTCCTATATCTTCATGTGCCAGCTTTAACGGGAGAAAAAAAGTCAAAATAAAAATGGCGGTATTAAAGTTAGGTTGAAGGCCTCGCGGAGCCGGATTGAAGAGTTTGGTGTAATTTAAGATTCTGCACAAGGTTAAGATTTTGTGGGGGAGTTCAGGGCGGTCTTGGGGCTGCCCTTTTTGCTTGCCCGGAGAAGCCCTATGGGGGTTGTAGATAGGGGCTACGGGGGAGCTGCTGCAAAGCTCGTGCATCCTGGGTTGCACCTGGCTTGCACCTGGCTTGGTCAGGCCCATTTTAGGTCCCTACCCTCCCCCTTCGGGGGAGGGTAGCTTTTGGTGAAAGGGCCGGTTTTTGGGGTTGGAAAGGGGTGTTCTTCCCGGCCTTCCCCTTTCTTTGGCCTTGGAAAGGCCTTATTTCGCTTCTAAGGGGCTTTCCCATGAGAACCGGCGAACCGTTTAACCTCCTTTGCTGTCCAACCGTCTGAGTGTCTAATCGTATTTTAGGGGGTTGACTTGTTTTTCCTGAGTGTGTTATGATAAAAGGCTATGGAAAGTGTCCAGTACATGCTCTTGGCCTTGGACCTGGCCCGCAAGGGCTTGGGCACGACTTCGCCGAACCCGATGGTGGGGGCGGTGGTCGTGAAGGCCGGGAAGGTCGTCGGAGCGGGCTACCACCGGCGGGCCGGGGAGGCTCACGCCGAGGCATTGGCCCTGGGCATGTCCGGGAAGAAGGCCAAGGGGGCGACCCTGTACGTGACCCTGGAGCCCTGCGTGCACCAGGGGCGAACCCCACCCTGCCTGGAGGCCATCCTCGGGGCCGGGATAAAGGAAGTCGTCTGCGCGATGAAGGACCCCAACCCCCGGGTGAACGGCCGGGGGCTCGCGGGGCTCAAGAAGGCCGGGGTGAAGGTCCGGCTGGGGCTCCTGGGAGGCGAGGCGCGGAGGCTGAACGAGGCCTACATCAAGTTCATCACCACGGGCCGGCCCTTCGTGACCCTGAAGGCCGCGATGACCCTGGATGGGCGCATCGCCTCACCGAGCGGGGAGTCGCACTGGATCTCGGGGCCTGAGTCCCTGCGCTTCGCGCACGAGCTCCGGCTGCAGGCGGATGCGGTCCTGGTGGGCATCGGGACCGTGCTCGCGGACGACCCCCGGCTCACGGTGCGGTTGGTCAAGAAGGGAATCAAGCGGGGCCCCCTGAGGATTGTCTTGGATAGTCGCTTGGCGATTCCCGTGAGGTCGAACGTCCTTAAGGAACAGGATCAAGCCAAAACCATCGTAGCAACTACTCCGCACTTAAGGTCTTCTGAGAAAGCGAAGCAGCTCCGGGCCTTAGGTGTAGAGGTCTGGGAGTTCAAACCGGATGCCAAGGGCCAGGTCAGCCTTCCGGGCCTGGTAAAGCGATTGGGAGAGCGGGAAGTCACGAGTCTTTTAATTGAAGGCGGCAGTCGGGTGAACGCGGCGGCCCTTTCGGCCGGAATCGTGGACAAGGTCTATGCTGTGATTGCGCCGATGCTCCTCGGAGGGGGTGGGGCGATTCCCTTCGTGGAGGACCTCGGCATCCAGCGCCTCCGCGGGGCGATTCCCCTGCAGGACCTCAAGGCCGAGAAGATGGGGAGGGATATCCTCCTGGAGGCCTATGTCGGCAAAGGGGAGACCCGGTAGGATGTTCACGGGACTGGTCGAGGGGATCGGGACGGTGGTCCGGCTTTCCACGCGGGGGAAGGTGAAACGGATCACCCTCTTGGTCCCGGTGACCTTCATGGAATTGAAAGCCGGAGACAGCCTGGCTGTGTCCGGGGCCTGCCTGACCGTGGTGGACGTAAAAAAAAGGGAGGTCACGCTCGAGGCCGTGCCCGAGACTCTGAGCCGGACGACCCTCGCCGGGATGCGGGCGGGAAGCAAGGTGAACTTAGAACGGGCAGTGAGGGCGGATTCCCGGCTCGGCGGGCATTTCGTCCAGGGGCACGTGGACGGGGTCGGCAAAGTGACTGCGATCCACCGCCTGGGCGAGACTTGGGTGGTGACGGTCTCCGCGCCCGGGGAGATCCTCGCCGGCTTGGTCGAGAAGGGCTCGTTGGCCTTGGACGGGGTCAGCCTGACCGTTACTGCGCTCAGCGATCATGGTTTGGAAATAGCCTTGGTCCCTCATACCCTGAAGCACACCACACTGGGTTCCTGGAAAGTGGGAGAGGAGGTCAACATTGAAGGGGATATCCTGAGCAAATACGTGGCCCGGCACCTAACTCCGGGAGTCCATCCCGGGATGCCTGCGGAAAAACGGGAACTGACCCTGGAATGGCTGGCCGAGGAGGGCTACCTGTGAGCCGGTTCGCCACTATCCCCGAGGCCATCCGGGACATCCGCTCCGGAAAGATGCTCATCGTGGTGGACGACGAGAACCGAGAGAACGAGGGTGACCTGATCATGGCCGCGGTGAAGGCTACCCCGGCGGCGATTAACTTTATGGCCAAACACGGCCGGGGGCTGATCTGCACACCGCTCACCGGCAAGCGCCTGGACGGGCTCGGCCTCTCTTCCATGGTGGACCGGAACACCTCTCTCATGGGCACGCCCTTCACGGTCTCGGTGGATGCCAAGCATGGCACGACCACCGGGATCTCGGCCCACGACCGCTCCCGGACCGTGCAGGCCCTGGTTTCGCCCAAAACCAGACCCGAGGACCTGGCCCGGCCCGGGCACGTCTTCCCCCTGCGGGCCGCCGAGGGGGGCGTGCTCCAGCGGGCCGGCCACACCGAGGCGGCCGTGGAGCTTCCCCTGCTGGCCGGGTTCTTTCCCGCCGGGGTGCTTTGCGAGATCATGGACGAGGACGGGACCATGGCCCGGCTTCCCAGCCTGTTTCGGATAGCCCGGAAGCACCGGCTAAAGGTGATCACCATCGAGGCCCTGATCCGGCACGTCCGGCTGACCCGCAAGCTAGTGAAGCAGGTGCTGACCACAGACCTCCCGACCAAATTCGGGCACTTCCGTTTGATGGTCTACGAGGACGTTCTGGAGAAGAACCATCATCTGGCCGTGGTCAAGGGGGAGGTCCGGGGAAAGGCGCGGATCCTGGTCCGGGTGCACTCCCAGTGCTTCACCGGGGACATCCTGGGCTCCCAGCGCTGCGACTGCGGAGAGCAGCTGGCCAAGGCCCTGCAGATGATCGAGGCCGAGGGGCAGGGCGTACTCGTGTACATGAGGCAGGAGGGCAGGGGCATTGGGCTGTTGAACAAACTCCTGGCCTACCAGCTTCAGGACATCGGCCTGGATACCGTGGAGGCCAACCTGGCCCTGGGATTCAAGGCGGACATGCGGGAGTACGGAATCGGGGCCCAGATTCTGGCAGACCTGGGGCTTTCCACAATCCGCCTGCTGACCAACAACCCCCGGAAGATGGCCGGGTTGGAGGGCTACGGGCTCAGGATCGTGGAGCGCATCCCGATCGTAATCAAGCCCAACCGGGCTAACCTGCGCTACCTCAAGACCAAGCAGGAGAAGCTTGGGCACCTGCTTCATTTCGAATCCACGCGACCTTAAAAATTGGAGGAGGAGTCATGGCCAAGGTTTATGAAGGCAAGCTGGACGCTACCGGGAAGAAGTTCGGGATTTTAGTCGGGCGGTTCAACGAGTTCATCGGTAAGCGGCTCCTGGAAGGGGCCCTGGACTGCCTGATCCGGCACGGAGCCAAGGAGGAGCAGATCAGCGTGGTCTGGGTTCCTGGTACTTTTGAGATGCCGGCCGTGGCCAAACGGTTGGTCACGGGAAAGAAATACGACGCCTTGGTCTGCCTCGGGGCCGTGCTCCGGGGAGACACCCCGCACTTCGACTTCATCGCTGGCGAGGCGGCCAAGGGGATCGCCAAAGTCGGAATGGAGGCCGGAATTCCAGTGATCTTCGGGGTCATCACTGCCGACACCCTGGAGCAGGCCATCGAGCGGGCTGGGACCAAATCCGGGAACAAAGGATGGACTGCGGCCCTGTCCGCGATCGAGATGGCGAACCTGTATCGAGTTTTGTGAGCCGGTTTCACGCTCCTTGACATCGCGAGAACAGTGCTAAGATAATGGGCAAGCGGCGCAAAGCCCGGAACTTGGTCCTCGAGTGCCTTTATGCGTGGGAGGTCGGGAAGGAACCCGTTGAGAAGGTGCTCGAGGACGTTTTTTCACGTTCTCTGGTTGACGCGGAAACCCGGGGGTTTGTGACTATCCTGTTCCGCACGGTGTGCGAGCACGCGGAAGCGATCGATGCTGCCATTGCCCAAGCTGCGGAGAACTGGGATCTGAAAAGGATGGCGGTCCTGGACCGCAACCTCCTGCGCCTGGCTACTACCGAACTGCTTTTTCCCCAGGGAGAGGTTCCGCCCAAGGTAGCGATCAACGAGGCCATCGAAATCGCCAAACGCTACGGCAGCGACGACTCTCCGCGCTTCGTGAACGGCATCCTGGACCGCATCCTGAAAAGCCAGTGCGCTACGGAATAATTTCGGACATCCACTCCAACTGGGAGGCCCTCTCGGCCGTGTTCGACATCCTTGAAAAGGAAACGGTCGAGCGCTACCTTTGCCCGGGAGATCTGGTGGGCTATGGGGCGGACCCCAACCGCTGCGTGGAGGCAGTCCGCCGGCTTCCCTGCCTCACCGTCTTGGGGAATCACGACAGCGTAGCCGCTGGGCGGGAAGAGCCAACCCACTTCAATATCCATGCCCGGAAGGCCATAGAATGGACTCGGGAGGTCCTCACTGAGGAAAACTGTGCGTTTCTCCGTAGGCTTCCTTTGGAAGAGATAAACCAGACCTGGCTTGTGGTACACGCTACCCCCTCCGAGCCCGAAGCCTGGCATTACATCCTTTCCGAAGAGAGAGGGGTGAGGGAGTTCCCCCACTTCAAGGAGGCCGTCTGCCTGTTCGGACATACCCATTATCCTTATGCTCTACGGATAGGCTCGTTGGGTACTGCTCTGCAGGAAGATCAGAGGGTGTTTCTAAAGCCGGAGAATCGCTACCTGCTGAACGTAGGAAGCATTGGCCAGCCCAGAGACCATGACCCCCGGGCAGCTTTCGGAATTTTTGACGGCGATGCCGGAACCCTGGAGTTCCGGAGGGTGGGATACGACATAACCACAGCCCAGCGCAAGATTCTTGATGCTGGCTTGCCCGCATTCTTGGCTGAACGCCTGTCCAGAGGAGTGTGAGTGAAAAAGAAGCTCTGGACCTGGGTCCGGATCTTGGTGAGCCTCGTGCTCATGATCCTCGTCCTGCGGAGCGTGGACCTGGGAAAGGTCCTGAAAGACCTCAGGAGCTCGGATGTTCGTCTGCTGACCTTGGCCCTGGGTCTCAATGTGGTGGTCACTTTCCTGCTTGCCTGGAGATGGAAAGTGCTTTTGAAAAGTCAGTCGCTCAGGGTGGGTTACCTCCGTTTAGTGGCGACCTATTTCACGAGCCTTTTCTCAGCCAATTTTCTACCTACGGCTATCGGCGGGGACCTGGTGAGGGCTTATTATGTATGGAAGGACACCCAGAAGCGGGCCGTGGCCGTGGCCTCGGTACTGGTCGAGAGGCTGATCGGCTCGATCTCGCTTTTCGCCATTGCGTTGGTCTCGGCGGCCCTGGTGGGGAGCCAAAAGGGGAGCCGGGAGTTTCTCTTGGTGGTCGGCCTTGTGACCCTGGGGTTCTTGCTTTCGGTCTGGCTTTTCTTTAGCCGTAGCTTCGTAGCTTTTCTGGATAGATCATTGGGTTCACCCGATGTTTTCGGGCTCAGGGTGAAAATGAAGAAGCTCTACGAATCCATCTTGTCTTACCTGGACAAGAAACAGGCGGCTCTGGAAGTCTTCGGGATCTCGGTGTTCCTCCAGGGCGTGGTCATTCTGATGTGGTTTGTAGTCGGAAAGGCGCTGGGGTTTCATGTCGGGCTCGTCGTCTATTTCCTCTATGTCCCCGTACTCGGGGTGATTAGCGTCCTGCCTTTTTCGATCAACGCTTGGGGGCTTCAGGAATGGAGTTCCGTCGTGCTGTTCTCCAGGGCTGGGTTGGTCAAGGAGGAGGCGTTAGTTCTCGGGGGCATTGCTCATCTTATAGCGGTGGCTACGAGCCTCATCGGGGGAATCACCTTTCTGGCCAGAGGGGAGAAGCCCGATGTGGCCGACATGGAGAAGGCGGGAGAGAATTAAAGGTCTCCCCTTCACCCCACCGACCCTCCTATAACCCCCTGTCTTATAAGGGGGTTTTGCGTTCGAAAAAGGTTTTCTTCGGAGCCATACGATCGCAGCCCTCGGGACCCTTTCAGCATCCTCATTTAAAGTCCCAACTCGTTGTAAAATAGATTATTATGGCTTATGTTTGTCCTAAATCCTAGCCAGGATGTCGGGCCTCGGACCGGAAGCGGGAGGGGTTCCCCGATAAAAACCAATTTTGAGCTTGCAAACAGCCTTCTCTTGTGCTATAATAATTATTTCCCACGATATATAGGTGTGTCGATATGAAGGCTAAGATCTGGCTGGCGCAGGTGGCTCCGGCGCTGGGAGACGTAAAAAAGAACTTGGAACTGCATCTCCGGAAGGTTGAGGAAGCCCGTAGGGAGAGGGTGGAGCTGATCGTTTTCCCCGAGCTTTCCCTTTCCGGATACCTGCTCAAGGACTTGGTCCCTGATGCCAGTCTCAGACTGGACAGCCCGGAAGTAGCCTCATTGATGAGGGCCTCGAGAGACGTAGCCATCGTGGTGGGGCTTGTAGAAGAGTCCGAGGATCATCGCTTCTACAACAGCGCCCTCTTTCTTCAGGGCGGGGACATCAAGCACCTGCACCGCAAGACCTACCTGCCGACCTATGGGATGTTCGAGGAAATGAGGTATTTTGCCTGGGGGGATTCCATCCGGGCCTTCGACACCATTTTCGGCCGGATGGCGATTCTCATCTGCGAGGACCTCTGGCACATCTCCCTGCCTTACTTGGTTGCCATGGACGGGGCCACGACCCTCATCGCCATTCACAACAGTCCGGTCAGGGGGGTTATCCCCGAGGGAAAGCCAGCCAATGCTTCTTTGGTCGAGGATATTTGTAAACTCACTGCCTCCCTGTTCGGGACTTATGTCCTGTCCGTGAACCGGGTGGGATGCGAGGACGGGGTGACGTTCTCCGGGGGGTCTCTGGCGATTGCGCCCGGAGGTCGGGTGGAGGCCCGGGCTAAATACTTGGAGGAAGAAATGTTGCCCTGCGAACTGGACGAGGGAGCGGTGCGCAAAGCCAGGATATCCTTCCCTCTGCTCCGGGACGAGCGCATCGAAATTCCCTTAAAGGAACTGCATCGGATCAAGGATGAGCGCACCCTTAGAGATCAATTCTGAGTTCACGATTAGCATTTTGGTTCGGTTCATCACCTCGGAAGTGACCAAGATTGGCCTCAAAAACGCCATCCTGGGGTTGTCCGGGGGAGTGGATTCAGCCGCGGTAGCCTTTCTCTGCGCCAAGGCCTTGGGTCCGGAGCACGTCTGGGGGATCATGATGCCCTACCGGACCTCTGCCCCGGAGAGCCTGGAGGATGCCCGAAAGGTCGTGCAGGTCACGGGCATTCAGGGCCGGGAGATAGATATCACGCCGATGGTGGATGCCTATTTCGAGAAGGCGCCGGATGCGAACATAATCCGGAGGGGCAACAAGATGGCCAGGGAGAGGATGAGCATCCTCTACGACCTCTCTCAGGAATTTGGGGCCCTGGTCGTGGGCACGAGCAATAAGACCGAGATCCTGCTGGGCTACGGCACGATCTATGGGGACATGGCGAGTGCCCTGAATCCCATCGGGGACCTGTACAAGACCCAGGTGAAGCAGATGGCAAAGGCCTTGGGGGTTCCGGAAGCGGTCATCCAGAAACAGCCCTCGGCGGACCTCTGGCAAGGACAGACCGATGAGGGGGAATTAGGGATCACCTATGCCGAGGCGGACAGTTTTCTCTATCACCTGATCGATGAGCGGGCTGGAATGAAGGAGCTCCTTGCGCTGGGCTTCGATGAGAAGAGGGTCTGCGAACTCATCGAGCGCGTGAGAAAGATGCAGTTCAAGCGCAAACCTCCGCTCATCGCCAAGGTTTCCAAGCGCACGGTGGATTATGACTTCCAGTACGCTAGGGACTGGGGGGCGTAAGGCCATTTTGGATTTCGGAATGCGGATTTTAGAATAAAGACAAATGAAGAAAATTGGCGTTGTCTTGTTAGGTTTTTTTGCCGGGATCATCGGCGGGCTGGGGGGCGGGTGGTCTATAAGCCACTGGGGCGGACCGCAGAGGATTATCTACACGGATGCGAAGCCCCTTCAGGTGACGGCCACAGACCAGCTTTCGTCCTCACGCAAGAACGCCATCGTCCTGGCAGCCCAGAAGGTGGGGCCGGCCGTGGTCTCGATCAACGTCATTCAGACTCGGATCGTGCGGCAGACGCCTTTCGTTTCCCCTTTCGGAGACGAATTCTTCGGGGACCCGTTCTGGAAGGATTTCTTTCCGCCACGGACGTACAAAGAGCAGCTGCGCAGTCTGGGCTCTGGTGTCCTCATCAACCAGGAGGGCACCGTCCTGACCAACGAGCACGTAGTGCGGGGGGCGGAGACGATCAAAGTGACCCTGCCCGACGGGAGGAAGTTCGACGGCAAGCTTCTGGGAACGGACCCCCAGACCGATCTGGCCGTGGTCAAGATTTCCGGCTCTAGCCTCCCGGCGGCGACCTTGGGGAACTCGGATGACTTGGCCATCGGGGAATGGGCCATCGCCATCGGGAACCCGTTCGCCTATCTCCTGGAGGACACTCAGCCTACGGTCACGGCCGGGGTGGTGAGCGCCACCCACCGCTCGATCAAATCCGAACAGGGTCAGGTTCAGGTTTACCGCGACATGATCCAGACCGATGCAGCGATTAATCCCGGGAACTCCGGGGGTCCCTTGGTTGATGCGGACGGGGAGGTCATCGGGATCAACACCTTCATCTTCACGGCCTCGGGAGGGTCGGAGGGGATCGGGTTCGCGATCCCGATCAACCGGGCCAAGGCAGTCGTGGACGAGTTGGTGAAGCACGGCGAAGTGAAGCGGCTGAACATCGGGGCCATGGTCCAGAGCCTTTCTCCTGACCTGGTAGAGGTCCTGAAGCTCAAGGACTCCAAGGGCGTGGTGGTAACAGAGGTGGAACCGGGAGGGCTGGCGGATCAGGCTGGGATCCAGCCTGGAGATGTAATCCATAAAATCAACGGAAGCCCGGTTGCGCGGGCCAACGAGTGGGAAGATTTGACCCGAGATTTGAGGCCCGGAGAAAAGGTCATCCTTAGCGTGGAGCGAGAAGGGAAGAAGTATGAGTTGGACATCAGTAGCCGAGCCAGGCTTCCAGCGGCCCGAGCTTCCGGCGGAACTATTTCCCTGGGCATGAGTGTGAAGATGAGTGAGGGCAAGGTCGTGGTTTCGAGCGTGGAGCCCGGAGGATTAGCCCAGAGGATGGGGGTCCAGAAAGGGGATGTCGTGAAACGGGTGGACAGTCAGGACGTCAAAACCTCCCAGGACTTCGAACGCTTCGTTGTCAAAGCCAAGTCCAGAGGCACGATCAGCCTGACCCTGATTCGGGGCGCGATGACCCTGGTTCTCTCTTTTCCTCTGAGCGAAGGATGATTTCCCGCTACTCCCGTCCTGTGCTCCAGGCCTTGTGGAGCGATGAAAACAAATATGCCACCTGGCTCAAGGTGGAGCTTGCCGCCTGCGAGGCCCAGGCCAAGTTAGGCAAGATCCCCAAGCCTGCACTCAAGGCCATCCAGGAGCGAGCAGGGTTTGACCTCGCGGATATCCGGAACATCGAGGAGGAAGTCAAGCACGATGTGATCGCATTCCTGACCAGCGTAACTCAGCATGTAGGCAAGGAAGCACGCTACATCCACATGGGCATGACCTCCTCGGACGTGGTCGATACCAGCCTCTCCCTGCTCCTGGTCGAAGTCGGGGAACTCATCCTCAATGACCTGCGCGACCTTTCCAGCGTTCTCCGACGGCGGGCATTGGAGTTCAAACATGTCCCGATAATCGGCCGGACCCACGGCATGCACGCCGAACCCACGACCTTCGGGCTGAAGCTGCTCGGCTGGTACACGGAGAACGAAAGAAATCGTGTCCGGATGGAACGTGCCGTGGAAACAATCCGGGTGGGCAAGATATCTGGAGCCGTTGGGACCTTCGCCCACATAGATCCCCGGGTGGAAGAACTGGTGTGCCGGAAGCTCGGGCTCATTCCAGCACATGTCTCCACCCAGATCATCCAGAGAGACCGGCACGCGGAATACCTGACTACCTTGGCCCTGATTGCCGGGTCCATTGAGAAGTTCGCCACCGAAATTCGCCACCTTCAGCGTACCGAGGTCCGCGAGGCCGAGGAGGCATTCACCGAGGGGCAGAAGGGTTCCTCGGCCATGCCCCACAAAAGGAATCCAATTACCTGCGAGCGGCTCTGTGGCCTGGCCCGGGTGGTACGGGCGAATGCCTTAGCCGGCTTGGAGGATATCTGCCTTTGGCATGAGCGTGATATCTCTCATTCATCGGTAGAACGGGTGGTCCTGCCGGATTCCACTACGCTCGTGGACTACCTATTGGTTACGTTCCGCGACCTCATCGGACACCTGATGGTTTACCCTGAGCGGATGAAGAAAAACTTGGAGGCCAGCGGGGTGATTTATTCCCAGCCTCTGCTCCTAGCGTTAACGCAGAAGGGAGTGAGCCGCGAGGAGGCCTACCGCTGGGTGCAGAGGGAAGCGATGGCTGCTTGGGAGGATGACCGGGACTTCAGGACCCTGGTGACGGGGAATAAGACCATCCGCAAGCATCTTTCCGTGAAAGACATCCGGAAGTGTTTCGATACCCAGAGGATGCTCCAGAACGTGTCCTTCATCTTCACCCGGGTGTTAAGCAGAGTAAATCAGTAGGGACGGGGGATTAACGGATTTCGGGAGGTGAGAATTTGTGAAGAAGCTTGAGAAAATTTACGAGGGCAAGGCGAAGATTCTCTATACTACGGAAGCTCCGGATTTATTGATCCAGGTTTTCAAGGACGATGCCACCGCGTTCAACGCCCAAAAGCGTGGAACGATTCAGGGTAAGGGGCCGATCAACAACCAGATCACAGCCAAGCTCTTCGGGCTTCTGGAGAAAAAGAAAGTGGCCACGCACTTCGTGCGGCTGCTTACACCCAACGAGATGCTGGTTAAGCGCCTTAAGATCTTCCCGATCGAGGTGGTCGTGAGAAACCTGATCGCGGGAAGCACCGCCAAGCGCTTGGGGGTAGAGGAGGGCCGGCTGGTGGACCGGCCGATTGTGGAATTCTATCTCAAAGACGACAAGCTGGGCGATCCGTTGATCACCGAAGACCATGCCCTGGCATTGAAGTTGGCCACCGAGCAGGAGCTGCGCAAGCTTCGCAAACTGGCGCTACGAGTGAACCGCTATCTGATCCCGTATCTCAAGAAGCGAAAGCTGACACTGGTGGATTTCAAGCTGGAATTCGGGAAATACGATGGAGAGGTCCTCTTAGGGGACGAGATTTCTCCGGACACCTGTCGGTTCTGGGATGCGGTGACTAGGGAGAAATTGGACAAGGACCGCTTCCGCCGTGACCTGGGCGGGGTGGAGGAGGCTTATCAAGAGGTTTACCGCAGGATCTGCGAGGGTGAAAAGACAGCCCCTGCGAGCGCCGCGGTTGGAAAGCCAGAGGAGAACGCGGCTTGAAATGTATTCACGACGGCTTTAGAAAGGAGGGATGATCCATGGCCTTATTTGGCGGAGGAGAAGTCGGCAAGCTTCGGGAGGATCTGGCTGTACTGCAAGCGATGTTGGAGGGCGTCCGCCAGGACAATCAGATCCTCAAGGAACGAAACAAGGAGTTGGAGGGGGAAGGCAAGGAGCAGACGAAGCTCTTCGTCATCATGCTGGACCTCGCCCGTCGGCTGGGCGAAAACCTGACCCAGGATGAAATTGTGACCCTGATCCTCCGCATGGTGAGCCAGCTCTTCGAGAGCGCGGACGAGATCTCCCTCTTCTTAAAGGTTCCCGAAGCGGACGAGCTGGAGCTCGCGGCCTGCGTAGGCTTGCCCGAGGACCGTTTCAAAGGCCTCAAGATTCCTATAGGCGAGGGCTACATCGGGCACACCGCCAAGAAGCGGGTGATCATGTCCATCAAAGATTTTGAAGGTGAATCTAATATCGTCCGCAGCAAGATCGAGGAATCCCAATTCAACCAGCTCCGTAGCGTCCTGGTGTCTCCGCTTTTTCACGGGGAGGAGTTGATCGGGGCCCTGAACATCGGCAAGCTGCCCGTCCGGGTCAAGGATGCCAAGGGTCTGCTGTTGATCATCGCCAACTTGGGAGCGATCGCCCTCAACAACGCTCGGCTTTTCGAGGAACTGCAGAGCCTGGATCCCCTCACCGGGCTGTACAACCGGCGGATCCTGATGGAGCGTCTGGAGAGCGAGGTCACCCGGGCCCGACGCTTCAACCACGAACTCTCCTTAGCGACCTTCGACCTGGATAAATTCCGGGACTATAATGAAGCTTACGGCCAGGAGGCCGGGGATGAGGTCTTGAAGACGGTGGGGAACATCCTAAAAAGCGTCATTCGCAAGATCGACCTCGTGGCCCGATACGAGGACGATGTCTTCGCTGTTGTCCTGGTCGAAACGAACAAGGACTCGGGGATGCAGTTGGCTGAGAAGGTTCGCCGGCTGATCGCAGACTGTCCGTTGCCTCATGGAAAGTTGACCTTCTCCGGCGGCCTGGCGACCTTTCCCGGAGACGCGGGCGAACCCAAAGCCCTGTTAGATGCCGCTCTGACAGCCTTGGTCCGGGCCCGGGACAAGGGCCGGAATCAGGTCGTAGCGGCAGGGGTGAGCTAAGGGATGCGCTACCGAGCGAACGCGGTCGTGCGTTTGAAGGACGGGGTCAAAGACCCCCAGGGCCAGACCATCCGCGAGGCCGCCCGTTCCCTGGGGTTTCAAGGCCTCGGCGAGATCCGCGCGGGAAAGCAATTTGCTCTGGAGATAGAGGCGAAGAATGAGGCGGCCGCCCAATCCCTGCTGGACAGGCTCTGCCATAAGCTCTTAGCGAATCCGGTGATCGAAACCTACGCCTTCGAGATTCTCAAGCCGAAATCCCTTTCCACCAAGGGGAAGCGTTGAGATTCGGGGTACTGGTCTTCCCGGGATCGAACTGCGATTACGATATGTACCGGGCCCTTCGCGATGTGGTCCGGGTGGAGACCGAATACATCTGGCACCGGACTCATAACCTTTCGAGCTACGATGCCATCGTGGTCCCCGGGGGCTTCTCCTACGGCGATTATCTGAGGGCCGGGGCCATCGCCCGGTTCGCTCCCGTGATGGACTCGGTGAAGGCCTTCGCCGAGAGGGGCGGGGCGGTCATCGGGGTCTGCAATGGATTCCAGATCCTCTTGGAGGCCGGGCTCCTTCCCGGGGCCATGCTCCGGAACCAGCACCTCGCGTTCCTGTGCCAGTGGGTGTACATCCGGGTGGAGAATACGAACACGCCGCTCACCTTCGGCCTCAAGAAAGGGCAGGTCCTGAAGATCCCCATCGCCCACAAGGAGGGGGATTACTTTGCCACTGCGGAGATGCACAAAGGGATCGAGCGCCGAGGGCAGGTCGTGTTCCGTTATTGCGAGCCCGACGGCAGGCTCACCGACTCCTCCAATCCCAATGGCTCGCTGGCCGCGATCGCCGGAGTGGCCAACGAGCGGGGCAACGTGGTCGCCTTGATGCCGCATCCCGAGCGGGCTGTGGAGTCCTGCCTGGGCTCCACGGACGGCCTGGCCCTGCTTTCCGCCGTCCGGGACTGGTTATGTGTCTGAAGGTGTCCTGAAAAGGGCTTGACAAGCATAATCCATCTAAGCTAAAATAGTAGGTGTTGGCTCCGGCCCAAGGGGGTGAAGGGAGAGGCCGGAGGAAGGCAATTTAAAAAAAGGAGGTTGGCATGAAGAAAGGGATTTTGATTTTGGCAGTGCTGGCGCTGGCCGCGTCGGCGTGGGCAACTGGACCGAGGGTCCATATCGGAGGAGTTGCCGAGGTGGCGGGCCTTGAGCCATCGGGAGGAAGTACGTTCATTCCCACGGATACCCTGAAGTACCACACCATCATGACGGATCTTACTGGTTACTATTGGCCTTCAGGGAACGATACCGTGTATTACCAAGCGACCAGGTTTACACCTTCCTACACAGGCACCATCGACTCCATGCTTTACTTCATCTACGCGCCGCACTCGTTTTCAGCCGCTATCACGGAGTCGATTTTCTTTTGGAGAGACACTACTATCACACAACGTCAGCCCGGTACCCTTACCACTGTTTATACCATTAGCATCCGGCCAACTTCCCAGAACCTCTGGATCTACAAGGTTCGGTACGGCACATCGCCTTTTGCTATAACCAATGGGGTGGACTTCTGGTCAGGGACCTTAGGGTTGCAAAGAGCACCTAATTCGGGAGATTCCCTTCGCCTCACAACAGATACCTCCACAACTACGGTGAACGATCGGCAGTTTTTTGGCTGGATGGGCCGTGGGGAGACGGATTGGTATCAATGTGATGCAGCCGGTATTGACTTCGATTGGGGGATCTCATTTTTCGCGAACCAGGGATCGGGCGTGGAGCTTCTGACCCCGGGTGGGGCGGTTTCCCTGCCGCCCAGGCTCTATCCGGCGTCTCCGAACCCCTTCCGTGGAACAGGCGAGATTGCCTTTGACCTGCCCAAGGCTTCGCGTGTAGAGCTCGCCATCCATGACCTCGCAGGCCGTTTGGTCAGGAGCTTGGCATCAGGAGAGACGAATGCCGGGCACCATGCAGTTCGCTGGGACGGGAAGGATGCATTAGGAAGGCCAGTGGCCTCCGGTGTTTACCTCTACACCTTGAGGGCTGGTGCGCTTTACGCAACCCGCTCGCTGGTGGTCGTAAGGTAAAACAAGAGAACAAGTTCCAAAGGAAGCCCCGAGTTCTCGGGGCTTCCTTTTTTTATTCCCAATGAGCTTCGTTTCAAGGGGTTAAGAAGGATGCGGGAGCAATTTTCTAAGGTTTCCTCGGTGTTTCCACGGTATTTCCACGGTATTCTCTCGGTTTATGCGAACGGGTTAAAGGTCTGATGAGCAGATGGTTCAGGTCTTTGAAATGTAAGGTGTTAGAAGAGGCGAGGTGTTTATTTGATCCCGACCGGATGTGAACAAAAAGGCGTCCCGTCAGGCTGGGACGCCCCAAACGGTATCCAATGAAGAGTTAATGGAGAACGACCAGGGTCCGCATCAAACGGAAACTTCCGGATTCACAGCGCAGGACGTAAACTCCATTTCTTACCGGCCGGCCGGACGCATCGCGACCGTCCCATTGGAGCATGTGCGGAGGCAACCTCCGGATCAGGCGGCCGGTGAGATCATAGAGGGACAGGGTGAAAGGCGGAGGGGGAAGGGTGGAGGGGAAAGACAAGGATATGGTCGCTTGGGTGCGGACAGGGTTCGGGGAGACGGTCAGACGGATGTCCGGTTCTCCTCGACTCCAGACATCCTTCTGTTCTACCCCGACCGGAAGGAGGGCGCGGTAGGTGGCAGAGACATACAGGGAGTCTTGGAATCCTCCGGTGGTTAGGAGGTAAGCTCCTCCGGCGTAAGTCGCGAAGCAAGTGCTCTGGAGCCCCACGGTTTCGGGCAGAGGAGTTTCCCAACACAGGCTATCGTTTGCCGGATCCCAGGCCTGGACGAGCGGACTTCCGGGCCAGAGCGACACCCCGGCCCCGCCGCCCACGAGATAGATGAAGCGTCCGTCCGAAGCGATGCTCTGGTGGTTGAAGGCGATGGGTGCGAGCAGGGTGCGGCGGGTCTGCCACTGATTGGCAACCGGATCGTACTCAAAGATGGTGTTGGTATAGGATTGAGAGACGGAATCCAGCCCTCCCAGGTAATAGAGCTTTTCCCCCTGGGCAACCAATCCGCCTGCGATCCGGGCCTGGGGCAGGGCAGGGAAAGGGAGGGTGTCCCACCAGTCTTGGGCAATGTGGTAGCAGAAGCACTGGCTGGTGGCATATCCGAGATAGGTAAGCCCCCCGGCAGTGATGATCAGGGAATCACCCAGGGCCGCCGCGCCCAAAAGGGCCAGGGGTCGAGGCAGGCTGGCCTGACGAATCCAGGTGCCGTTTCCTTCCGAATCGGGGAGGAACGCGTACATGTCGCTTTGAGGATACAGGCTATCCGAGCCCCCGAGCACATAGACCCTTCCCTGGGCTACGACGCCGGTCCAGTTGAACCGGGCCCCTAAGGGGTGAGGGGTAGACGGGACCCAGTGGCCGGTCGAGCAGTCGTAGGCATAGGCCGCGGTGCCGTCCGGACCGCCACCGAAGAGGTAGACATAGCGTCCAACCTGGCCGATGGCCGAGCGGCCGGTCGGAGCGGGGGTAGAGTCCGCTGGTGTCCAGGCGAGCGAAGCCCGGGATGCCGTCGTCCAAAGCAGAACCAAGAGAAGCGTCAGATAGCGCATCATAGGCTTTCTTCCAAGAGTCTTCCGCTGGGAAGGATACCATAATGCAGGAGGTCCAGTCAAGAGAAGAATTAAAAAAGGCGTCCCGCACCAAAGTGCGGGACGCCTTTGGGCTAAAGGTTAACGGGCGATGACGAGCTTCTTGGTGGCCGTGAAGTTCCCGGCCTGCAGGCGGTAGAAGTACACGCCCGAGGGAGCAATCTGCCCCTTGGCCGTACGGCCGTTCCAGGACACGGTCTGGGTGCCGGCCTTGACTGCGCCGTTCACCAGCGTGGCCACGGACTGGCCGAGGACGTTGTAGACCACCAGTTTGGCCTTGCCGTCCCGCGGCACCGAGAAGGAGATGTTGGCGCCTTCCCGAGCGGGATTGGGATACGCCTGGCCCAAGGCATAGGTTGCGGACTTAGGCTGGGTCGTCCCGCCGGCTTCCACGCCGACCAAACCCAGATCGTAGATGTAGATCATGTTGCCGACGACCTGACCGACGTACAGGTATTGCCCGTCGAAGAAAGAGCCTCCGGTATAGACTCCGAGCGGGAAGTCGGCGCGGACATCATGGGTTGCGACCAGATAGGAAGGGTCCTGGCCGACATTGACTTCCCGGAGGTCCTGGTTGCTTCCGTCGTCAGAAACCCAGACCACCTGGCTGTCCGAACGCACCTGAGTAAGTCCGGCCATTCCCCAATCCACCGGGGTAGCGGTGCTGGACGAGCGGATGACTGCTCCCGTGGTATCGATCTCAAAGAACGTGCCACCGAAGTCACTTCCGCCGGTATCGGTGATGTAAAGGTGGTCGGTCGCGGCGTTGTAGCCGAGGCCCCGGGTGTAGCTGCCTGGGGTGCTGAACGTGCCGGTGATGTTACCCAGGGTATCGCACTTGACGATAGTGTTGGCACTCGACCACTGGACGATCCAGAGCTCCCCGTGGGCGTAAACCGCCCCGGCCACGTAGCCTCCGGTGGCCACCGGGAACGTGGTAATGAGGTTGCCTGTAGCCTTGTCCATCTTCTGGACGATGCAGGCACCGCTAGCCGCGTCACCCTGCGCCCAGTACATCGTATTGGCGCCGTCCCAGGCCAAGCCTTGGTTGGCGTTCCCCCCAGGCAGGGGTGGGCCGATGATCTCGCCGACTTTATGGAATCCGCGGAAGGAGGTGACGGCCAGGCTCATGGTGTCGTTAGCCGGGTTGATGTCCCCGGTCAAACGGCACCAGCCTTTGAAGGTGTAGGTAGCGCCGACCGGTCCGACCGTCCAGTTGGAGTAGGAAATCGTGTCGACGGCGTTCACCGCCATGCTGGAGATGACCGAGGAGTCGCGGTAGATGATGGTTCCCGAGGAGTCCACGAGACAGCCCACCGTGATGTTGGTCTCCGCGGCCATTCCCTCATTCATATACACGACCTGCGGAGTCACGACGGTAAACGGACTCTCTTGGGCGACAGGCGAGTTGACCCTGGTCGTGCCGATGTCGTCGGACAGTTGCCTCATGTTCAGGGCTTCGTTGGTCGTCAAATAGCTGCCGGTGTAGCCCCCGACGACGTAGAGGATGCTGTCCATGACCGCGTAGTTGCCCACATTTTGCATGACCGTGGGTTTGGTCGCCCACGTCGTCCAGGTGTGGGACGATGGGTCGTAGGAGTTGGTTGTTCCATAGTACACTCCGTAGAGGTCCCCGCCGTTACCCACAAAACACGCGTTACCCAGGTTACCCGAGGTGGGGCGGTAGATGCCTCCGTCCGGATAGACCGTGCCCGAGGTCCAGGTGATCTGGGTCGGGTTGGCAGGGTTGATCGCGCCCTCGTAGGTTGCGCCCACGCAGGAGCCATTGTACCCGCAGGTGAATACCGCGGTGTTGCCAACCACTCCGCCGCCGCCGGCGCCCATCTGGACCGGAAGGACGGTCCCGCTGGCCCAGGTATTTCTGTTGACATTGTAGATCTGTACGGCATTGGTAAACGTGGACCAGAACGTCACGATCCCGCCGGCCACGTAGACCAGGCTGTCCTGATACACGAACACCACCTGGTCACTGCAGGCGGTCAGCATCGCCGTCCCGCTGGTCCAGGAGCTGTCCACGGGATTGAAGATTTGAACCAGGTTCTGGTTACTGGATCCGTTGTTCCCGCCGAAGATGTAGACCTTTCCACCGACAACCGCCGAGCCGGCATAGTCCGCGACGCTGGGCATGGTCACCGAGGACGTGGCCCAGGAGTTGGTGGCGATGTTGTAGATCTGGATTTGAGTGCCCGCGCTTCCGCCGAAGCAGTAAATGTACTTCACCCCGCCCTTGGTTACCGGCACGTTGGACGGACCGGTTAAACCCGTCTGACAGTCGGCTAAGGTCAGCCAGTTGTTGTAAAGGGGCTTATTCCGGTGGGATATCCCGGTCACGGAAGGGACTCCGGGAACCGCGACGCTGATGTTACTGGTCATTTTGGGAGTCGAATGGTGCGCAGCGTCAGGGGCGACGGCCCAGGCCGAACCCGCCAGAGCCAGCGCCATCACCAAAATCGTGAACGTTCTCATCCTGTTTCTCCTTTTAAATTTAATGGACCTTGTTTACCCGCATGTTCCGGCTTCTCTTCGAAATCGCCACCTCCTTTCGCGTTTTTCCCGAAGGCTTTTGCGAAGCCGGCCGCAGGATGCCCAGCTTTCAAAATCGAGCTATTATTATAACTGATTTGCTTCTCGTTTGTCAAGGGGTCGAAAGAAGGTGGGAGAAAAAAAGTCGCCCCGCTCCGGTCAAGAAGCGGGGCGATGGAAAAGGCTAAGGGTTAACGGATGACCACGAGGCTACGGGCGGTCTTGTACGTGCCTGTCTGCAGACTGCAGAAGTAAACCCCGGCCGAGAGATTGCCCAGGCTCACGTGGAAGGTCCCCGCTTCTCGGATTCCGGAGACCAGAGTGCGGACCAACCGTCCCTGGGCGTCGTAGACCTTGAGGTTGACCTCGCCCCTCGTCGGGAGCGCGAACTCCACCATGGACCCGCCGCGGGAGGGATTGGGCGACACGGCCAAGGCCAATCTGCCCTGACGGGAAACCGGAGTCGGAGACTCCACGCCGGAATAATCTCCCAATTCAACGGCAAGGACGCTGTCCCACGGAGCCGTTTGGCTCAAAACAAACAGGCCGAACTTGCCAAGGGGATGCCAATCACCCGTAAAGCAGGCTCCGCCTGCAATGCCGCTGCCGGCGCTCGGCACCACATAATCCACCCCGGTGTAGACGCCGGTCCGGGGATTGAACTGGTGGATCGTCTGGGCGGGCGTTCCATCCTGGCCGAACGTCCAAAGCCAGGGTCCTCCCGCCGAAAGCGTGTCCCAGGCCATGCCGTAGACATTGTAGGAATTGGAGTAGGTGTGAAGGACGGCTCCCGTGGTGTCGAACTCCCAGATGCTGCTGGTGAAACTGGCCGTCCAGAGGTGCTTGGTCGCAGGGTCGAAGGCCAGAGCCCGGGCGGGGGTGGAAGGGCCTGTGATCGTCCGGGCGAGGTAATTGCCAAGGGTGTCGCACATGTATATGGTCGCGGCCGTACCATGTCCGTGGTAAAGCTTGTTGCCGTCCCAGCAGAGGTCCCGGCCGCCCCAGCCCGTGGAGCCCGAGGGCTGGTTCCAAGACCGCAAGTAAGTCCCGAGGCTGTCATAGACATACACGATGTTAGGGTCGGTGTTGCTGTTCCCGGAGGTGACGTAGAATTGGCCTTTCACATATTCTACCCCAAGACACTGGCCGTCCGTATCGGGCAGAGGCGGACAGGCGCACATGCTCCAGATGACATCCCCTGGAGCAAATGTCCCCGAACCTCCGGGGTATGGTGAGGCGTCGTACTCCGACCCAGCCCAAACAGCGGTTGATAGGGCCATAGCCAGTGCCAAAATTGTTAGCTTCTTCATCGTTCCATCCCTTTCCATTTAGAGGTTATGGTGACCGAGTAATCCGTAGGCATTGGTCTCTCTACCTACCACCTCCTTTCGAGGAATGCTCTCCCAGCCAACCCGGGTTTACTCAGAACAGACCAAATAGCGGTCTTATTCTACCCTATTTCATCTCTGTTTGTCAAGGCTATCCAAAAAAAAAGGGATAAGGTCTTGACAAATAATCTCGGAACCTGTTATAATAAAGTAGTTTGCAATAAAATACCATCGGTTTTGACTGTAAGTCCAGCGGGCAGTCCTTAGGCGTTTGTTTCCAGGTGTAATCCTGGAAAAGGCAAAGACCTTAGAACACCCGCCTTTTTACAAACCTTATCCTCGAAAGGAGGTGGTCCTTAGGGAGCCAAATGTTGCCCCCCGGCTCTGTTCGGGGGACGATGGAGCGCGGGGAGGTTGGAACCCTGGGGCAGGAGCACGGTCCCGCGCTCTCAAGCATAGCCCCAAAAATCAACTTAAAAGGAGGATTTTCACGTGAAACGAATCGTTTCACTTACCATCATCATGTTGGGATTAGCCGTTGTGGTCTGGGCTCAAACCGGGCCAACCACGAACTCCTTCCGCAACGCTTCGACCGCCGGCTTGATCGAAGACGATCTGGACCTCTTGGTCGGTTATCGCGGGATCCTGGATCCTGCCCGCATTCCTCTGGTCGAGGGAAAGAGGCTGTATACCAGCCTGGCCAACATCGTGGACAAGAACGAGGAGGTTTTCAGCGGCGCCGACAACAGTTATTACCTGATCGGCGGCTCGACCAAGCTCATGAACTATGGCTCGGTGGGCGCATTCTACGACCGCCTTGGTCAGAGCACCCCTCTCACTTTGGGCGGCGGTTATCCCAACATGGTAGGGCATGGCGAAGTGGACACCCTGGTTTATTCCGGCGCTCATTCTCAGTTCCGGACCGAGACCAAGGGTACTGCGGATGCCAATCGGGATGAGGTTTCCAGCCAGATCCTTTTTGGTCTGGGCCGTTATTTCGGCGAGACCAAGAGACTGGGAATTGCCTTTTACCACAGCGACGGATCCCTTGAAAATAAAACTTGGGGGAGTCCGGCCAGCCCCTGGGGCAATTTCACCTATAGTTATGTGCAGACGAACCTCGACAGCAACCGCGTGTTGGTGACCGATAGCTGGACGGCTGCTCAGAAGGGCGGTGACAAGTCTAATCAGAATTCGATCGGGTTGTCCGGCTGGATGCCCTACAGCGGGAGGTTTGACATCGGCCTTCAGTTCATGACCGGCCTCCTTTCCTCCTCACCGAAAGAGGATGACAAATACGACCACACCGTGACCACCTACGGGACCGTTGCCACCACGGAGAATCACGGCACCCGGAAGCTCACCTTCAACAACTCCGGGCTCTCGTTCGACGGGCAGCTTTCCGGGATATTCAAGTGGTCGGAAGCCACCAACACCCGCGCGGATTTCTCCTTCGGCATGACCAATCTCAAGAACAAATCCGGAGACAACTGGGCCCAGATGCAAAGCTCCGGGGGCGTGAACGGGATCGACACCTCCTGGGCCTTAAACACGGTCACCGACAATTTTGCCTTCAGCGGGACCAAGGACAATACCACTCGGTTCGGGTTCTTCACCCGCACCTTGGCCAAGCTTTCGGACAGGGTCACGTTTGCGATGGGCTTGGGGGTCAATTCCTCCAATCAAGACAGAAAACTCCCCGGCACGAGCACAATCACCACCGTGGACGTTTACGATCACCGGTCAAGGGCGGACACGCTCGACTACACGAGAACGACGATCGTGACCCAAGCGAGCGAGGCCGACACCACCTATAAAACCTTTGAGTTCTCGTTTCCCGTGGGATTGGAGTTTCACCTGACCGATCCCTTGGTCTTCCGTCTTGGTGCGGACCATCACATTGTCAACGGCGAGCTGAAAACCACGGACAAGATCAACTCCTGGACCAACCCGGTTATCACCCGGTGGGTCTATGAAGGCGGTCGGGCTACCCGCGTCGATACGACTTGGGTTGGGGGTCCCTACTCCTCGACGGATTCGAAAGCCAAGTCCAAGACATCGCATACGTATTACACCTACGGCGCTGGCTGGAACTACTCCGAACGCCTCCAATTGGACTTCATGGGCTTTGCCGATCTGCAAAACCTGTCCCTTTGGAAGCTTTCGGCGACGCTCAAATTCTAATTCACCTCTACAAAAGCCCCACCCTTTTTAGGGTGGGGCTTTTTCCTGATGGGGGTGCGTCCCACCTGAAGGATGTTTTAAGTGAATACAAAAGAATGTCATTAAGCCTTCATTAATCCCGCCCGCGTTCCTTATAATCTCAAAGGTCTACTTTACAAACTACGTTGGAATATGCCACAATAATATATCCATGAACTCTGAAAAGCTCCTTCATCGAATCTTGCTTATCGTCCTGGACGGGGTAGGGGTGGGGGCGCTTCCGGATGCGGCCCAGTATGGAGATGAGGGATCCAACACCCTGGCCCATCTTGCCGAGGCTGCGGGCGGTCTTGCCCTGCCTAACCTGGAGCGCCTTGGCCTGGGGAATATCCTCGAAGTCAAAGGGGTGAACCGCAGCCGCAGCCCCCAGGCCTCTTTTGGAAGGATGGCGGAACGGTCAGCAGGCAAGGATTCCACCTCAGGGCACTGGGAGATCTGCGGGATAATCCTCGATAAGCCATTCCCGGTCTATCCCCAGGGGTTCCCGCAGGAGGTGATCCAGGCGTTTGAGAAGGCGATCGGGCGAAGGTCGCTGGGCAACTACCCGGCTTCCGGAACGGAGATCATCGAGCAGTTGGGCGGGAAGCATCTTGAGACCGGGTTCCCTATCGTGTATACTTCCCAGGACAGCGTCTTTCAGATCGCCTGTCACGAGAAAGTTGCGCCGGTGACTACCCTTTACCAGTGGTGCGAGGCGGCCCGAAGCCTGCTCACTGGAGAGCACGCCGTGGCCCGGGTCATCGCCCGGCCTTTTGTGGGCCAGCCGGGGAGATTAGTCAGGACCTCCGAACGCAGGGATTATTCCCTTCCCCCTCCCGGGAAGACCCTTCTGGATTTTGTGAAGGACTCCGGGCTTCCGGTAGTGGGCATCGGCAAGATCGGGGACCTGTTCGTAAATCAGGGGCTCACCGAGACCGTTCATACCAGGGATAATCAAGACGGCATGTCGAAAACCCTGGAGGCCCTTGGCCGTGTGGAGAGGGGCTTCATCTTCACGAACCTGGTGGACTTCGACACCTCCTGGGGGCACCGCAACGATGTGAAGGGGTTCGCCAGAGGCCTGGAGGCCTTTGATGCCTGGCTTCCGAGTGGTCTCGAGAAACTGGAGAAAGAGGACCTTCTGATCATTACTGCGGACCACGGAAACGACCCGACCACGTCCTCCACGGACCATTCCAGGGAGTACGTTCCTCTCCTGGTCTATGGGGGAGCTCCAGGAGAAGATTTGGGCATCCGCGGCTCCTTTGCCGACGTGGGCCAGACCTTGGCCGAAGGCTTCAGCCTGGCCCTGCTCAAGCATGGAACAAGTTTCTGGAAGGAACTCTGTAATGGATGAACAGGAATTGATCGCCAAGGCGCTGGCTGTCAGGCAGTGCGCCTACGCACCCTATTCCAACTTTAGAGTTGGAGTTGCGCTGTTAGGTCAAAGCGGCAAGGTCTACGTGGGGTGCAACGTGGAGAACGCCTCCTTCGGCCTCACCGTCTGCGCAGAGAGGAATGCCGTGGCTCACGCTATCGGCCAAGGAGAAAAAGCCTTTGACCGGCTCGTGGTCGCTTCCGAAGCCGAGGATCCGATCATGCCTTGCGGAGCTTGTCGTCAGGTCTTGGCTGAATTTTCCTCCGCGTTAGAGGTGATTAGCGTAAACACAAAAGGCAAAGTTTTGAGGGTGACCCTGGCAGAGCTTTTGCCCCGACCTTTCCTCATGTCGAAGGGTAGCCGGTGAGCGAGGAGAGGAGGGCCATTCCCCAGGCAGACCGCCGGGTCGTAACGATTCTTTTCGGGGACATTAAGGGCTCAACGCAGCTGGCCGAGGCCTTGGACCCCGAGGAGGTAACCGAGGTGATGAACCGCTGTTTCGAAAGGCTTTCGGCGGTCATTTACCAACATGGAGGCGTTGTCGATAAGTACATCGGAGACTGCGTGATGGCCTTGTTCGGCGCTCCGGTAGCTCACGAAAACGATGCCGAACTGGCCATCCGGGCCGGCTTGTCCATGCAACAGACGATGCAGGACATCAACGCGGAACTCGGCCCCCAAATAGGCAAAGTTTTGGCGATGCGGATCGGCATCAATACTGGCCTGGTCGTAGCAGGGGCCGTGGGCTCGGATCAGAAACGGGACTACACCGTGATGGGTCATGCTGTGGATGTGGCCAAGCGGATCGAGGAAGCCGGAAAGGTGGGGGCCGTGGTGATTGGCGAGGAGACCCATCGTCAGGTCGAAGGCCTCTTCGAGTTTGAGAAGCTGGAAGGGAAGCCACTGAAAGGGGTCTCAGAAGGAGTTGACCTATACGAAGTGGCAGGGGTCAAGGCTGAGCGCGGCTCCTTGAAAGGGATCAAGGGTTTGGCGGAAAGTCCCTTTATCGGCCGGACAGCGGAGCTCGAAAGGCTCAAAGGCCTGGCGGAAAAGGCATGGTCCGGAGAGGGGCAAGCAGTCTCTTTGATAGGGGAGGCCGGTTTAGGGAAGACGCGTTTAATTAAGGAATTCTCCCTTTACCTCCGGGACAGGGGATTTACCGTACTTCAGGGAAGCTGCCCTCCCGAACATCTTGGCGGTCCTTATGCCCTTTTTCGCGAGCTCTTGGACCACTGGCTGGACCTGGGCCATGGGGAGCCTGACGAAGCCCTCCTCGCTGCGCTCAAGGAAAAAGTCGGCGAGGAAGCTGATCTTGTTGCCGACCTTTTCTCATCCTTGCGCGCAGAGGAGTTTTTCGGAGGGGAAGAGAGAAAGGAAAGGTTGCAAGGGTGCTTGGTGAGGCTCTTCGTGAATCAAGCTCGCCTGCGGCCCCTCGCTTTGATTCTGGACGACCTCCATTGGGCGGACGAGCTGAGCATAGAGGTCGTAGAACGCTTTAGTGGAGCGTTGACAGGAGTGCCCCTCCTACTCTTGATCGTCTTCCGCCCCGAGATCACTTTCCCTTGTAAAGGGAAAGGGTTCATAGAAATCAAGCTGAAGCCGCTCTCCGGGGAGGAGGGCGGCTGGCTTGTGGGTTACCTTTCTCGGGCCCTGGAGATCGCTCCTGAGGACCGTCTGAGGATTACAAACCAGGCGGGTGGCAATCCTTTCTATATCGAGGAGATGATCCAGGCGGCTCTGGAAACGAGCGTGGAAGGTATGGTTGCAACCTTGATTGGAAAATCCCGGGAACCCAAGGGTGAAGGGGGTATCCCTGGAGCCATCCGGCAGATGATCATGGCCCGCCTCGATCGCTTATCCCCTGAGGATCGGCTTGCTCTCCAAAGGGCTTCCATCGTGGGCGGGGAATTCGAGGAGGATATATTGGCCAGGTTGGGGGAGGAAGGCGCCCTCCCCCCTCTCTCGCCTTTGAAGGAAAGGGGCTTTATCGACTCCTTAGGTCCGGGACGCTGGACTTTCCACCATGCCCTGATTCGCGAAGTCGTTTATCAGGGCACCCTGCTCCGGCAGAGAAAAGCATATCATAAGAAAGCAGGGGAGGCGATCGAGTCCCTTCGGAAGGAAAGCTTGGATGTCCATCTGCCTTCCCTGGCCCATCATTTCCTTATGGCCGACGAAAAAGTCAAGGGCCTCCGCTATGTTCTCCAGGCGGGACAGCAGGCCTTGAAGCTTTATGCCAATCGTGAGGCGAAGGATTATTTCGAACGAGCCCTCCAGCTGTCCCAGGAATTAAAAGATTCGGTGTCCACGGTATCGGCTTTAGAGGGATTGGGAGATCTTCATGTCCTGTTCGGCGAGTATCCTCAGGCGCTGGATCGCTTCCAGGAGGCCCTCAAGGACATCGGCCAAGAAGGAAAGTTGCGAGCCTCGTTGCGCTGTAAAGTTGGAGAGGTCCACCTTCGCCGAGGGGAATATCCTTTGGCTGACGAAGCCTTTCGGGTTGCGTTGAGTGAAGGGGGAGAGGGAGATTTAGAATTACGCTCTCATCTTTTCTATAGTATGGCTACGGTTTGTTTTCGTCGTGGCGAATCCAAGGCCTGTTCCGAATATTGTCAGAAGGGGTTAGATGCTTTAGGCACAAAAGGTAGTCCCGGGGAGCGTGCGAAGTTTCTAAATTTGTTAGGAGGCCTTCACTATCAGCAAGGGAAGTTTGCCGAAGCCGTGTCCTTCTACGAACAAAGCCTGCGTTGGAACGAAACCAGCGGGGAGAAACGCTTGGCTGCGGGAAACGATAACAACATCGGACTGGCCTATTTCAATCTAGGCAATTACCCTATCGCTGAGAAGCACTTTCGGAAGGCTTTAAGCTTTTTTGCGGAAATCGGAGATCTCCCTTACATGGCCGCAGTTTACCCTAACCTCGGGATGGTTTTGGAAAGACAAGGCGATGGAGAGAGCGCGGAGAGCCATTACCTGAAGGGGAAGGAGTTGGCTTGTCTAATCGGCGATCCGCTTGGGGAGATGAACTGCCTTGGAAATATGGCTCGGCTGTGCAAGGATCGTGGCGAACTTGGTAAGGCGAGAATGTTTTTTGAAGATGCTCTGGCCTTAGCGCGACAGATTGGAAACAAGGCAGCAGCGCGCGGTGTGCTCACCGACCTTGGTGTGCTTTGCGTGCAGATGAGCGATAACCAGGCCGGCCTGGTTCATTTGCAGGAGGCACGGGTCTTAGCGGAGGACGTGGGAAGTGCGCTCGGAAAGATGCAGGTGAATTTCGCCTTCGGTTCGGCATTTCGCTTGTTAGGCGACCTTCGACTAGCTCGGGAGAACATTGAGCAGGCTCTCACCCTTTCCCAGGGAGAGCATCTGGTGGATAACTCCCTCGATTGCCTGCGGGAGTACCATGAGATCCTCATGGAACAAGGCGATACGAGTCGAGCCGAGGAGATTGCCAAAGAGATGCTCTCCTTACAAAAAAAGCCCCCCTCAAAGGCGCATCCTTGAGGGGGAAAGAGGGTGATCTGGAACTTTCCGAAGCTTATCTCACGATGATTAATCTCTGGATGATCCGGGAAGCTCCGGAAACGAACTCTGCGAAATAAATGCCCGGAGGCGCAGCAACTCCTATATCACTCCGGCCATCCCAGATGAATGTCCTGAAGCTCATGGCTTTCACTTGGGGAGAGAGATTTCGAACCAATTGGCCTTGTACATTGTAAAGGTTCAGACAACCCTCGGTGAGGGCGTCAGAGTCCTCGATGGTGAGGGTAACTTGGTTTGAGAAGGGGTTCGGGCAGATCCGTAGGCGGAAGCTGAGAGGAATGGAGGAGGGAAGTCCTTGCTCGACTCCACTTGGCCCGCCTAGGATGATATTTCCATAATCACCGGGATTGTTATACCCATTCGTCGAGGGTGGCCACCAGCCGTTGACGTCTCCCTTGAGCTTGTGAAAACTGGCGAGGATGAAAAAACCCAGGGTGTCGCCGCCACCGTTGGCTCGAATGAAGTACCTTGGGAGGGGCGTTGACGTAATCGGAATGACGGCCTCGAATTGCAATCGTCCCGAAGTCGTGCTCGAGGCGACGAGGGCTGGAGAGGGTACCGGGCCAGGCATGCGGAAGTGGGTCAGGGTATCGAGCCAAATGATATAGGTGATGCTGTCGGCGCCATAGAACTTGAAGGTGTAGTTCCCTTCGGAGGAATCCCTCTCCCATTGGCGATTGAAGTTTTCGTCCAAGAACGGCGAAACGCTGTCCCCCGGAGTCCGGGTCGAATCCCCGGGGACATCGATTCCCCAGGAAAGGAAGGAACTATCATGTTTGGTTAGAAAGTATACCGAGCCCGCTGGGGTGGGCGGGCCGAGGTGTCCTTGGACATCCGAGATGTCGTAGCGGTTGGATCCGACCCATTCTCCCGGTTGAATATAACCATCGACTTGAACGGAAACCGTGGAGTAAGGAGAGTATAGAATTTGACCGTTGAGAAAGGTGGGAAGGGCCACAAAGAAAAGCAGGATTGAACTCCGAAGCAAGCTTCGCATAGTGCACTCCTTAATTGAATGCTAACCTTTATAACTATACAACTTTGAGCGGCTCTTTGTCAATGGCAACTTTGGAGAGTGAAGCCAAGGCCCTCATTCGGGACATCTTCGACTCCATTGCTCCCCACTATGACCTGGCCAACGACGTTATCAGCCTGGGCCTGCATCGTCTTTGGCGCCGGAAGGCGGTGAGCTTTCTGGACTTGAATGGAGGCCTGTTGTTGGATTTGGGGGCCGGCACCGGGAGCATGACGGCCCTGATGTTGAGAACCGACGGCTCCGGATGTTCTGTGCTTTGCGATCTGTCCTTGGAGATGCTTCGGGAGGCCAGAGCGAGGCTTGGGGGAAAGAAAGCCTTTTTCGTCTGCGGCGATGGGGAGAGGATGCCCTTTCACTCGGATATGTTCGCCGGAGCGATTCTGGGGTTCTGTCTGAGAAACATGCCAGAGGTGATGTCCGGGTTGAAGGAATGCCATCGGGTTGTAATCCCCAAGGGACGTGTGGTCATCCTGGAGACATCCCAGCCCCGAGGGTTCCTTCGATCTCTCAGCCGGATCTATTTTCAGGTTTTTGTGCCTCTTCTGGGAACCTGGGTTACGGGGATTCGTCGTTCGTACGAGCATCTCAGGGATTCGGCCCTCGCGTTTCCTGACCAGGAGGCCCTGGAAACGATTATGATCACGGCCGGTTGGAAAGGGGTTCGATATCGCAGCTTGGTCGGCGGCGTCGCCGCCATTCACGTAGGAGAGAAAACATGAATCAGGAGTTAGCGAAGCACATCGACCATACCATCCTCAAGCCCGATACCACGTCCGAGGACGTCCAAAGGCTTTGTGCTGAGGCCAAGGAGTATGGCTTCGCCACGGTCTTCGTCCCTTCCTGCTACATCCGTTTGGCCGCTTCGCTTCTCCGTAAGAGCGGGGTGAAGGTCGGGGCCGCGGTCGGGTTTCCCCTGGGCTGGGCCACGACTCAGACCAAGATGTTCGAGGCCCGTCAGGCGGTCAAGCACGGGGCCCGCGAGGTGGACATGGTGATCAACATCGGCGCACTCAAGTCCGGGGACCACGACCTGGTCAAGAAGGATATCCGCAAGGTCGTGGGGACGGTTGGCAAGAAGGCCACGGTAAAAGTCATCCTCGAAACTGGGCTCCTGACGGATGCCGAGAAGGTCAAAGCCTGCGAACTGGCCGAACAGGCCGGCGCCCATTTCGTCAAGACCTCGACCGGCACAGGCCATGGCGGAGCCACGGTTGAGGATGTGAATCTGATGCGCCAGACCGTGGGGACCCGGCTCGGAGTCAAGGCCGCGGGAGGGATCCGGACCTGCGAGCAAGCCCGGGCCCTCTTGGAGGCGGGGGCCGACCGGATCGGGACCAGCGCCGGAGTACAGATTGTGTCTGGCGCCCGGAAGAAATAGGGGGTTGGGAACGGATCGCAATTACATCGGACCAGGGCCACGCCAGCCCTGCGGACTTTGCGGCGCCGACGAGCCCAAACCTATTACCACCATCGATGGGTTTGCGATCGCCCGCTGTAAGGTCTGTGATGTGCTCTACGTGGTTAACCCGGTTCCGCCTGAAGAGATGGAACGGCTCTACGCCGGGGATTATTTTGGCGATCTCGGACAAGAGCATCCCTCGGAATGGTACCCAGTTTTGGAGGAAATCGACCGACAGCGCCTTCTGAGAATCGAACGACTGGTATCTCCCGGCACGATCCTGGACGTCGGCTGCGGGACCGGCATATTTCTCAAGGGAGCACGCTCGAAAGGATGGGAGACACAGGGAGTGGAGATTTCGTCTGCGGCCGCTGGCTATGCAAAGCAAAAGTATGGCCTCGAGGTCATGGTGGGAAAAGTCGAGGATGCAACCCTTCCCCCTGATTCCGTGGATGTAGCCACACTTTGGCACCTCGTCGAACACCTCGAGGACCCTCTGGGAACGCTGCGGTGTCTCTATGGCCTGTTGAAGCCCGGGGGGCTGATCGTTTTCGAGACTCCGAACGCTCGAGATTTGAGAGGCAGTTCCCATCTCTGGCGGGGAGATGGACATCCCCGCTATCACCGCTTTCTTTTCTCCCCGCAGACCCTGCGCTGGACCCTGAAAGGAGCGGGGTTTGCGAAGATCACAACAGTCTTCTGGGGGTATCGTCTGCCGCCCCAGGCTGTAAAGAATAGAAGGGCTCAGGGGGTGCGCCTTTGGGCAAAGAGGCTGTTGTCCTTGGCGGGAAGAGACTCCGTGGTCACTGGTCTGGCCTGGAAAGGTGGGTCCGGACCCCGATGACCAAGCCGGCCTTCGAGCTTCCGCTTTTCCCTTTGAACGTAGTGCTCTTCCCTTACCTCCTCCTGCCGTTCTATATTTTTGAAGAGCGGTACAAGCTCATGATGAACAGGTGCCTGGAAGATAACGCTCCCTTCGGGGTCGCGCTCATCAAGGTGGGCAAGGAGGTGGGCGGCCCCGCGGTCCCGCACACGGTGGGCACTTTAGCCCGAATCGTGCATGTCAACCGTGAGGAAAAGGGGCGGATGTACAACACGGCCTTGGGCGAGTCGCGCTTCAAGCTTCTGGACTGGTGGCGAAGCGAACCCTACCTGATGGGCTAGGCGATGATTTGGGAAGACCCGATGGGCGAGGAGGCCCGGGTGGCGATCCCGGACAATGAGGCCCGGCCGTTCCTTAGAAACTGCTTGTCTCTCCAGATGCGGCTGGTGAACCAGCCGCATCCACCCCAGGGCCTGGACCTTCCTCAGGACAGCGCCACGCTTTTCTATCTCATCGCCACAGCGCTTGAAACGGGAAGCTTGGAGAAGCAGGGGCTTCTGGAGATCCCCGATGTGGAAAGGAGGCTCAAGGAAGAAGTCCCGCTGCTTAAGCAGGAGAACCTGAGGCTCAAGCAGAGGCTGGACGAGCGCCCTCAAGGAGAGGAGACATGGGTTTAAAGCAGAGGAGCCCTCAGTCCTTGCTCTATGCGTAGGCGGAATCTCAGGATTCCGCCTATTTCTCTGACGGTCAATTAGGGAATGAGGGCGATCTTTAAATCGCCCTCATTCCTGATGAAAGGAAGGTAAATAAAATAACAATCTTACCTATTGCCTGATGCCCCGCTGCTACCGTCTCAGTGGTTATCTTTTCCTCTTCTCTGCTTCCGTTAGGATCGCCTTCAGAACTTCTTTCTCGATTTTCCCATTCGACACCACTGGATCCCATCCCGAAGGTCGTGCCATGGCTTTGTTCGGGGTGCCGAAGGCTATGAGCTTGGCCTTCACTTCGACCGTGGTCCTGCTTTTGTTCTTGGGAGTGAGGTTGATAGCTAGCTCGTAGGTTCCGTTGGTGTAGCCCGAATCCTCGGGCTTGAACTGGCTTTTGATTGACGCCAGGAGGGCGTCCCTTTCCATGGTGTGGGGCTTGGTAGCGATGGTTTCCGTGGTTTCATCCCGGACCACAAGGGCCTCTCCCCGTGCGGCCAGCACCCGTTTGGCAGCCTCCCAGGTGACGGTCAGGCTTTTCCGGGCGATTCCGATCACGGCCTGGCTCGAATCCTGGGCAGACTTTTCCCCGCCCGATTTCTGCATGCTTTCGATCTCCACGATAGTGCCCCACATGTGGATGCTCATCTGGTTCGTGGAGGGAACGGCCTCGAAGCTCACTTTAAGGCCATCCTGCTGGAACTCCGGGGCCAGGTTGGTGGGGTCGTAGTTATGGCCGTCGTCGCCCACGATGCCCCAGAAACCTCCTTCTATTCCCTGGCGTTTTATCGTGCCCGTGGTTTTGATGGCTTGTCCTTTCTGAGCTCCGGCCCAGGCCGGAGTGAACAGGCAAAAGAGAAGCAGTGCTGCGAGAATGGTTTTCATCGTATCGCTCCTTATCGGGTTCATAACTTTAGACTTCTTATTACCCACCCCTCACCATGAAGAGTTTAGCACGAAATATCGCTTCTGTCAAGCGGTCGGAGGCGAAGCGCCATTTCCGAACTTGCAAATTTCCCCCTCTTGATGTATACTTTGTCCCGATTTTTAGTGATCGAACCGGGGGAACAGGCCTGGTAATTGACCTAAAAAGATTACGACTCCTTACATTTTTTTGCTTTACACCATTTCTCTGCCCAAATGACTGCCTACGAGATCATCCGAAAGAAGCGCGAGGGAGAGGCCCTCAACCCGGAGGAGATAGAGTTCCTCGTCCGGGGCTTCACCGCGGGCGACATCGCGGACTACCAGATGGCCACTTTCCTGATGGCGGTCTTCTTAAGGGGGATGACGTTCGAGGAGACGACCAGCCTGTGCCTGGCCATGTTGAACTCCGGCGAGATCCTGGACCTCTCCGGGATTCCGGGAACCAAGGTGGACAAGCACTCCACGGGCGGGGTGGGGGACAAGACCTCGCTCCTGCTCGCGCCGATGGTCGCGGCCTGCGGAGTGCCAGTGCCGATGATGTCCGGCCGGGGCCTGGGGCACACCGGGGGCACCCTTGATAAATTGGAAAGTATCCCGGGGTTTCGCACCCAGCTCAGTGCCGGGGAGTTCATCGCCATCCTGAAGAAAATAAATTGCGCGATGACCGGGCAGACCGAGAAGATGGTTCCGGCGGACCGCAAGATGTACGCCCTGCGCGACGTGACGGCCACGGTGGAGAGCATCCCCTTGATCTCGGCCAGCATCATGTCCAAGAAGATCGCCGAGGGCGCGGACGCCCTGGTGCTGGACGTGAAGACCGGGTCCGGAGCCTTCATGCCGAAGAAGGCCAGGGCGGTCGAGCTGGCCCGGATGATGATTGCCATCGGCAAAGGCATGGGACGGAAGGTCGTGTCCCTAATTACAGATATGAGCCAGCCCCTGGGCTTTGCTGTGGGGAATGCTCTGGAGGTGAAGGAGTGCATCCAGTGCTTAAAGGGAAATGGCCCAAGTGACTTAATGGAAGTTACTTACGCTCTAGGGTCAGAAATGCTTCTATTAGGCGGAAAATTCGGAAATTTAGAGGGTGGAAAAGAGAAGCTCAAACAGACGATCACCTCAGGACAGGCATTGCAGAGGTTCAGGGACCTGATCCTGGCACAGGGCGGAGATCCCAGAGTGATTGACAACCCGGACCTCTTTCCGAAAGCTTTCCTTCTCCTTCCGGTTACGGCTCCCCGGTCCGGGGTCATCTCCTCCATGGATTGCCTGGAGGTCGGCCTGGCTTCCGTGGCCCTGGGGGCCGGGCGCCTGCGCTTAGAGGACAGGATAGACCCGGCGGTCGGCTTAGTGTTCCAGAAGAAAATAGGGGACGGGGTCAAAGCTGGCGAGCCCATCGCTTTCGTGCAAGCCAACGATGAGTCCAAAGGCGAGTTTTGCGCCCGCCGATTAAAAGCTGCGATAAAGATTAGCGAGTCAGGGGTGAAGCCGCCCTTGATCCTCGAAACCCTCAACGCATAGGAGGCAGGCCATGGTCAGAATCAAATCCGCTGTTCTCATCCTCTTCCTGAGTTCCCTGCTCGCTCTGTCCGGGTGCATGGACATCGCGATCAAGGCCAAGATAAAGTCTGACGGAAGCGCGGCCGTGACCTACCGCACGACCCTGGACGCCAGCTTGGTAGCTCTGTCCAAGATGGGGGATTCCACCAAGACCAAGAAAGATAATGGCCTCAAGGACCCCTTTGAGGACGTCGCCAAAAAGCCCGGGGTCAAGCTCGTCAAGAAGTATACCAAGGATTTGCCCGATGGCCGTCGCCTGTCCGAGGCTGTGTTCCAGGCCAAAAACATTTCGGCCTTCGGGGATTCCAACGCAGCGATCACGTTTAACAAAGTGGAGGGGAAGCCCCATCTCGTCTGGCCGTTCAAAAACAAGACCTCCTCCAAAGATACGGCTGCGACTAAAGATTCCACCGACGCTCAAGCCAAGCAGATGGTCCAGGCGATGTTCGCGGGCAAGTCCTTCGACTTCGAGCTGGAGATGCCGGGAAAGATTTTGACCGCTCCTGGGGCGGACTCCGTCCGGGGCAACAAGGCCTATTACCACCACCCCCTGATGGACCTGATGGAAAAAGACCTCACGGTCGAGGCCACCTCGGAGTAACCGTGACCTGCCCACGCTGCCGCTCCCAGATGCGCGAAGAAAAGCGCACCTTCCACAAGCAGCGCAAGTGGATTTGCCCGCGCTGTGGGAAGGTGCGGATGCAAACAGCGGTTAAGCGGTCAGAGCGTTAGCCAGCTAAACCCCTCGCCAGGAGGGTTAATCTCCGAAGGTCGTTCCCACCTCCCGTGCGATGTTGACCAGTTCCCCGTCCGGGTCCACCTTCCTTAGTTTGCCGATAGCCTCGTGGATGGGTACGGCTATAATATCGGACCCTCTCAGCGCGACCATGGTTCCAAAATTTCCTGCCACGACCTGGCGCACTGCCTCCACTCCGAATCTCGTTCCCAGAATGCGGTCATACGGGGTAGGAGAGCCTCCACGTTGAAGGTGGCCCAGGACCGTGGTCCGGGTTTCGATCCCGGTCCGCCTCTCTATCTCCTCGCCGATCTTGTTCCCGATGCCACCCAGCCTTAAGGGGTCCGGGCTGTCCTTCACGACCTTGGCCACGACCATCTCCCCTCCTTTGGGCTTGGCTCCCTCGGCCACGACCACGATGCTGGATTTCTTTCCGGCCTGCTTCCGCTCCAGGATGGCCCCGCAGACCTTGTCTATGTCATAAGGGATCTCCGGGATCAGGATGATGTCCCCGCCACCGGCGATCCCAGAGTGCAGAGCGATCCATCCGGCATACCGACCCATGACCTCCAGGATCATCACCCGGTGATGCGACTCGGCCGTGGTATGGAGCTTGTCGATCGCCTCCGTGGCCGTGGTGATGGCCGTATCGAACCCGAAGGTTACGTCCGTGGCCCCGAGGTCATTGTCGATGGTCTTGGGCACCCCGACCACCGGCACTCCCTTTTGAGACAACTCGTAGGCAATGGTCAGGGAGCCGTCCCCGCCGATAGCGACGAGGGCCTCTGCTCCCATCTCCGTGAGATTGGCGACAGCCTCAGCGGAGCGGTCGATGCCTTGGGGAACCGGATTCCCCTGGGAGTCCGTGAAATACTTGAAGGGGTTGTCCCGGTTAGACGTGCCCAGGATGGTCCCTCCCCGGAACAAAATGCCGGCGACATCCTCGGGATAGAGCGTCCGGTAGCGCTTCTCGATCAGTCCGGCGTAGCCGTCCTCGATCCCTACGACCTCGATCCCGTGCTCGAAGCAGGCCCCTTTGACCACGGCCCGGATCACAGCGTTCAATCCCGGGCAGTCCCCGCCCCCGGTCAATACGGCGATTCGTCTGATGGACAGCTTAGACATGATTTCTCCTCGACAGTTTGTTGATATTGTAAGCCCTTTCTTTAGGAAAGTCAAGCGGGCAGGCAGGAAAGGGGTAGACATTTTTTGGGGAATTTGATATACTATTAAAACTTTGCGTCGTAGGTGGTGAGTGTAGCTCAGTTGGTTAGAGCACTGGACTGTGGCTCCAGGGGTCGAGGGTTCAAATCCCTTCACTCACCCCACTTGGCCCGAGCGCGCCTGTAGCTCAGCTGGATAGAGCGTCGGACTTCGAATCCGCAGGTCGCCCGTTCGAATCGGGCCAGGCGCGCCATAAGACGGTGTGCGCCATTAGCTCAGTTGGTAGAGCAGCTGACTCTTAATCAGCGGGCCGGAGGTTCGAGTCCTCCATGGCGCACCAGATATTTCATTGTATCCCCTTGACAAAAGGGGATTTTTGGCTTATCATTAACGGGGTAAGCTTTGCTCTTTGAAGAGGGGGCGATCTGGTTTCGACGGAGACGGTTGAGGCGGGGATGGCGCGCCGAGAACGCCAGTAGGCTCGTTAACTGCCTGGCAATTCACAACTGCCGACTATTCGTTGGCACTGGCTGCTTAATTAAGTAGCCCGTCCGTTCGGGAGCTTTGCCTGCGAGATCCCGAAACGGGCGTCGCTTAATGCAGGCTGGCTTTCCCGTCGCCTCGTAGGGGAAGCGAGACTTTAGAGGCTGGCCGGCCTCTGATTCTGCCTATCGGAGCCTGGGTCGGCGAGATCCAAACGAAAGGCTACGCGCGTAGAGGTCTCTGCTGAAAGTCTCTCGGACGGGGGTTCGATTCCCCCCGCCTCCACCATGTTAGCCTTCCTTGTTTCCTTGGGGGAGAGTATCTGTAAATGGTCTTGGTTGCTCCTTGACAACAAGGGTAAATTTGGCGTTATGCTTCTCAAAGCCGGACGTCACGTTAGACCATTGGAAAGGAGGGATGGGACGAAACCTTACCAGACAAGGGTGAATGATAGTACCTTTTGGTGAACACTAAAGGAAAGGAGAGTTGCAATGCGGAAGGTTATCAGGATAGTGTTGGTAACGCTTTTCGCCGTGTCCTTAGCCCAGGCGGGATACCTGACGCCGGATCTCACGGCGAAGGTAGAGAAGGCAACTCCTGGAGAGAGGGTAAAGATCATCGTCCGGATGAACCGCGAGGCGGATATCTCGGTCTTCCCCAGTGGGCAATGGCAGGCCAAGGTGAAGCATCTTCAGGATTTTGCAGCCGAGAGCCAGCGGGACCTCCTAACCACTCTCCCCAAGTATGGGGATAAGGTGGCTAAGGTCAGGCCATTCTGGATCATCAACGCGATCGCGATGGAGGCCACCGGGGACGTGGTTCAGGAGATCGCCGCACGTCCGGAGGTGGCCGGGGTCGATGTCGATAGGATCTACCATATTGAAGACACTAAGCCCAGAGGTGATCAGGAAATCAATACCATCGAATGGAACATCACCCAAATCTCTGCGCCTCAGGCCTGGGCCGCGGGCTACACCGGGGCCGGGATCGTGGTCGGCAACATGGACACTGGTGTGGATGTTAGCCATACGACTTTCGGAGGGCGCTGGCGTGGGGGCGGGAATTCTTGGTTCGATGCGGTGAACGGCCAGACCAGCCCTTACGATGACCACGGGCACGGAACCCACACCATGGGCACGATCTGCGGGGGTAGCACCGCGGATAGCATCGGCGTGGCCCGGGGATCGACGTTCGTGTGCGCCAAGGCCTTCGACTCCGGCGGCTCGGGCTCTACGGCCAACATCCTGGCCTGTTACCAGTGGTTCGCCGGGACTTCACGGCCGAATGTCTTCGGGAACTCCTGGGGCACCAACACCGGATCGGATACCTCCTTCTGGAGGGCCTCGCGGAACTGCCAGGTCCTGGGCATCCACCAGGCCTACTCCAACGGGAACGCAGGCCCCGGTTCCGGGACAGTAGGCGCACCGGGCTCTTATCCGCATAATATTGGGGTAGGGGCGACGGATAACACGGATGCGATTGCCAGCTTCTCTTCGCGGGGACCCTCGCCTTCCTTTGCCGGTGGCTTGGAGAGCACGGCGGTGTATCTGGATCCTAGCTGGGCGTCCTCCCGCCGCAAGCCGGACCTTTCGGCTCCTGGGGTGAACGTGCTGTCCGCGGCACCGGGTGGCGGTTGGGCCACGATGAGCGGGACCTCGATGGCCTCGCCCCACGTAACCGGGACGATTGGCCTGATGCTTCAAAAGAACCCCAACATTACGGATCAGCAGATCTGGCAGATCCTGACCGCGAGCTGCGACACCCCGAGCGTGGGTCGTCCCTATCCCAACCAGGACTACGGCTGGGGTCGGCTGAACGCCTACAGCGCGGTGATGCAAACCCCAAGTCTCAACCAACCCAACGTTTACATCAGTTCCACCTCGCTTCACGACCCCACGGGCAACAATAATGGCCTCTGGGACCCCGGGGAGACCATTGGGCTGATCGTCCCCCTCACCAACAATGGGTCTGTGAACGCCACCAACGTGAACGCCGTTCTGCGCACCTCGGACAGCTATGTCACGATAACGGACAGCACCAATGCCTACGGGAACATCAATTCTGGCCAGACTGTCCAAGGGGATTCCTTTGTCGTCCATGCGGCTTCTGGCACTCCCCAGGGCCATGGGGTGAATTTCACCCTGCACATCACCTATGCCGAGAGCACATCCGGGGTGAATCGGTCGCTCAGCCTGACCGTAGGTGTCGCTCCGGGAACGATCAAATGGGGTCCGATTCCTGCACCCGCTGGACTGTTGATCTACGGCGTGGCCTTTAACGGTAACGACCGGATCTACGTCTCCGACGGGTACAGCAGGAACTACTACGCTTTCTCAGCGGATTCCAACCTGACCCTCTTGGGCACGTATTCTGCCCCGGACACCTTGGTCACCGACTTCGCCTGGAGCCCGTCGGATAACATGATGTGGGCCCACGCTGGCGGTACCAATGGACTGAAGATCTACAAGATCAATCCCACCAACGGCACCGTCCTGCGTTCCTTCAATTCCCCGGCCACGGACTACCCCACCGGACTTACCTGGGATGGTACCTTGCTGTATCCCGTGGATCGCCGGGCCGCTTACAGCACGAACCCGGAGTACATCTACACCTGCGACACATTGGGGGGAAATGTCGTCCAGCACACCGAGCCTGTCTACACAACCATGACGGCACGGGGCCTGGCCATTGACAAGAGAGGCCCGGGCGGCGGCACTCTGGTCCATGTGTTGACCTTCTTTAACACAAGCGGGGTTTTGGACTCCGCCGCGCTCTACGAGATTGACCGCTCCGCCTTCACCTTCACCGGCAATCGCATCCCGTTCTCATCCGCCTGGAACGTGCGGGGGGTAGAGTACGATCCTCGGGATGCGGATTACTGGGTTACCGTCCCCCAGGTCTCAGGGAGCTATGTCCAAGACATCGTCAAGATCCGTGGCTTCTATCAGCTCGCTTCGGGCACGGAACTAGAGAAGCCAGTGCGGCCCGAGGTTCCGGCGAGCTTTGCGCTGGGCGTGGCTCACCCGAATCCTTTCACTCGCCAGGTGACGATCAGCTATTCTCTGCCTGTGCCTGTTAAGGCTAGCCTGCGGATCTATAATCTCTCCGGCCAGTTGGTCAAGACTCTGTTGGATAGCCAAGAAGCCGCTGGGGTGAAGACCGTGACTTGGAATGGCTGTAGCGACAGGGGCGTGAAAGTCTCCTCGGGGATTTACTTCTACCGCCTCGAGGCCGGAAACTTCAAAGCGACCAATCGCGTCGTAGTAGTTCGTTAACCTTTTAAACCCAAAGAGAGTCCCGATGTTTCCATCGGGACTCTCTTTTTTCTCCTTACCCCTGTTGTTTCGTCCGGCCGGGCATAAGCCGGGTTCTGTTTTAGACGGTCATCACTCTGGTTCCCCGGTCGCCCGGGGAATCTGGCGGCCTACCCGAGCGTGGTAACGCGCCGGGCCAGCGCTCCGCTCCTTTGTGGCCTTGCTCCGGGTGGGGTTTTCCCTGCCCCTGCTGTCGTCAGCAGAGCGGTGGGCTCTTACCCCGCCTTTTCACCCTTATTCCGTTCCGCGGAAGCGGAGCGGAACGGTGTATTTTCTGTGGCACTCTCCGTCCCCCCGACCCTTTATCTCGGAATCGAGAGGCGTTCCCGTTGGGAACCACCCTGCCCTATGGAGCCCGGACTTTCCTTCCCGTCCCCACTTGCGAGCGGAACAGGACGACCATCTGCCCGGCCGGACAGGATAATTATACTCTTGTATTGAAACGATGTCAAGCGAACGTGTTCCTTGTTGCCTTTTATTTGTCAGACTTTGTCAGATTTAAACTGGACATTAAGATTTTTCAGGGCTCTTCCGGTTTTTGACTGTGTCCAGAGGCGACTTTTTGGATCGCTTCCAATGAAAAGGTCAAGCGGGTTGTATCATCTTGTCATTACAGACCTTACGTCTCTTCGTCGGTCCTCTTTATGCGTGGAAGTCGAAGTACAGGGCCTGTGCCCGCCCACTCTGTACACAGAAGAACGAGGAGCAATCCGGAAATTGCTCCTCGTTACTTTGATGCAATGACTAGAGGGATGTTAACGACTTTGGCAAATCAGTCAACATCTATTGTTTGAATCTCTCTCTGCATCCTTAAGGGTTTCTCTTTCCAGGGCATTGTTGGCCAGGACATCTGCCGAGCGGTTTTGCTCACGAGGGATGTGGAGGATCTCGACTTGTGAAAATTTCTTGAGCAGGGCTTTGGCTTGGTCGAAAAGCGGAATGAGTTTGGGATTCTTGACGCGGTACTTAAGGAGCAGTTGTCGGGTAAGGAGTTGGCTGTCGCTTTTTACAGTCAGATGGTTTGGAGAGTATTCCAAAGCTTTAGAGAGGCCGGCGAGCAGGCCTTGATACTCCGCGACGTTGTTCGTGGTTTCGCCAATATATTCCGAGAGTTCTGCGATGGAGGCGCCCGTTTCATCTGAGAGCAGGACACCATAAGCGGACGGCCCGGGATTGCCCCGGGAGGCGCCGTCCACGTGAAGGGTCAGGCGCTTTCCCAAATCAGGATGCGGCCGCAGTGTTCGCAGGACATGACCTCCTCGCCCTGACGGACTTCAGCAACGAGTTGAGGGGGGAGGTTGATAAAACAGCCCCCACACGATCCATCCCGCACCAGAACGATAGCGATACCCTTGCGAGATTTGTGGACACGTTGATAGGAAAGAAGGATTTCCCTGGGCAGTTCGGAAAGGAGTCTGGCCCGCTCTTGGGTTTGTTCGGTAAGCTCGGATTTGACAGCGGCTAGCCGGGCTTCAAGTTCGGCCCTCTTCTGGGCGTATTCTGCGCTAACCCTGGCGAGCTTATCCTCCTCTTGCTTAAAATGCTTGCTGCGGACATCGACCTCTTCCATCAGTGCTAAGATACGGTCCTCGGTTTGAGCGTTCCTTGCTTTGTGGGCTTCAATCTCAGCCAAAAGTGCGGAATATTCCTTGTTGGTCTTGACCTGAAACAATTGCGCCTGATATTTCTTGAGATGTTCGTTGTTGCTTTCGACTTCGATCTCCAGGGCCTTCCGGTCGCTCTTGGCTTTTTCCAATCCAAGACGCTCCTCATCCGCCGTCTTTTCCTCAGACTTGAGGCCTTCCTCCAAAGCCTGCAGCTCGCTCGGGATTTTCCCCATCTGCTCGGAGAGGTCGTAGATGCGTCGGTCTACGTCTGAGATTTTATGAAATAGGGTGATGGCCTCGTTCATTCCTCAAAGCCCCTTCTGTTCGGGAGAGGAGATTCTGGAAACGAGAAGCGGTGCGCTTGATAACAGCGCACCGCTCTGGAAGAACATAAACCTCTTCCTGAGAGAGAGGTTGGAAGAGTAAAATTTATGTTTTTTGTGAGACTTAATCATGTTCTCATTAGGCCATTTCATTTGCACAGGCAACCTCCGAGAATATCTGTGGGAAATAACATCGCATTATCAGGATAACCTTCCATGTAGGTATGGTGGGCAGTACAGGATTTGAACCTGTGACCTCTGGTATGTGAGACCAGCGCTCTAACCACCTGAGCTAACCGCCCGGATTCTTTAACGGTTTATTATTATAGATGAAACTTGCCAGAGAAGTCAAGAGGGAGTGCCCTTGACAATTGGGGCATTTCCGAGTATATTATTTAGATAACAATGAGTTATCAAAAGGCCAAAGGACGCAATTGGGAGAGTTAGAGGAGCAGCGGGAGGGTAGGATCCACAAACTGAACCTCCTCCGGGAGAGAGGGATTGAACCCTACCCGTATCGTTACGAGGTCACCCATCGGGCGAAAGATATTCTTTCCCATTGGGAAACCTTGTTCAGCTCGGAGGAATCGGTACAGGCTGCGGGAAGAATCCTAGCCATCCGGGGGCACGGAAAGGCTGCTTTCGCGACCCTTGCAGATGAGACCGGGCGAGTGCAGATTTATCTCAGAGAGGATCAAATCGGGCAAGTAGCTTATGAGGCCTTCAAGCTCTTTGATATCGGCGATTTCCTTGGGGTGAAGGGGAAGGTGTTCAAAACCCGGACCGGGGAGATCACCATTGAGGTGGCCGAGATGAGCTTCCTGGCCAAGTCCCTCCGCCCTCTTCCCGAAAAGTGGCACGGACTTAAGGACATCGAGACCCGCTCGCGCCAGCGGTATGCAGATCTGATTATGAACCCGGAGGTCCGGGAGGCTTTTCGGGTGAGGTCCCATGTGATTACAGCGGTCCGGAGCTATCTCGATAAGGCAGGGTTTTTGGAGGTCGAGACCCCTGTTCTCCAGCCCCAGTATGGCGGGGCCTTCGCCAGGCCCTTTACAGCCCACCATAACGCTCTGAATCAAGATCTCTATTTGCGAATCTCTGATGAGCTTTTCCTCAAACGGCTCATCGTGGGTGGATATGAGAAGGTCTATGAGATCGGCAAAGATTTCAGAAACGAAGGTGTGGACCGCCAGCACAACCCGGAATTCACCATGCTTGAGGCCTACCAGGCCTATGCGGATTACCACGACATGATGGGCTTGGTGGAGGGGCTGATTACATTCGTGATTCGCGAAGTTAAGGGAGACACGAAGATTACCTATCAGGGGCAGGAGTTGGACTTCACTCCGCCCTGGCCGAGGCTCTCGCTTTTGGAGGGCATCGAGAAACAAACAGGTTTGTTCGTTGGACCGAGAACGAGTGCGGAGGAGATTGCCTCCGTTTGCCGGAAGCATGGAATCGAAGTCGGAAAGACTAAAAGCCGGGGAGAGGGGATTGACGAACTCTTTTCGGGGGTCGTGCAACCCAAGCTCGTCCAGCCCTGCTTTATCACGGATTACCCCTGGGAGATGACTCCGCTTGCCAAGAAGAAGCGGGGCGATCCTAATCTAGTTGAGAGGTTCGAACCGTTTGCGGCCGGGATGGAACTGGGCAACGCCTTCTCGGAGTTAAACGACCCCCTGGACCAACGAGCGCGGTTCGAAGCCCAAGCGAAGATGCGGGCCGAAGGCTTCGAGGAGGCCCAACCCCTGGACGAGGATTATCTCCGGGCCATGGAGTACGGGATGCCACCGACCGGGGGGGTGGGCATAGGGATCGACCGGCTGGCTATGCTCCTCTCCGATGCTCACTCCATTCGGGACGTGATTCTGTTTCCGCTGATGCGGCCGGAAGCCTGATGGGTTACGAGTCCTTCATCGCATTTCGGCACCTTAGGGGAAGGCACCGCTCCAGGTTCATCTCGGTTATCACGCTGATCTCCATCGCGGGTGTTTTCGTGGGTGTGGCGGCCACAGATATTGTTATTTCGGTGATGAATGGCTTCCAAGCCGAATTGAAAAAGCGCCTTTTGGGGGTCAACACCCACGTGGTGGTCCTGCGTTATTTTGACGAAGATATTGCGGACTACAATGAACTCGCGGTGCGGATCAAACGAATTTCCCATGTGGTGAGCGCGGAGCCGTTCATCTATTCCAAAGCGGTAATCCGGGCCAGGACTCGGGCTGACGGCATCGTGGTCCGGGGGCTGGTTCCCGAAAGCCGGCCCGAGGTGCTGAAGCATTTGGTGGAAGGTTCTGCAGATTTCAAGCGAACCTCTGATGGGATCCTGTTAGGCTCGGATCTGGCTGCTAGGCTGCGGGTGAGCGTGGGAGATAGCGTGAGCCTCATCTCGCCTTTTAAAGGAAGCGAGACACCGCTGGGGTTCGTGCCCAAGGTGGGAAGGTTCCCGGTAACCGGGATTTTCAATCTTGGTTTTTACGAATACGACGCCAGCTTGGCGTTCCTCTCCTTGCATCAAGCCCAGCAATTCTTCGACATGGGAGATGCCGTAACCGGTATCGAGGTTAGACTGGATAACCTGGACCTTGCCACGAAAAAGGCTAAGGAAATTGCGGAGATCTTAGGTTATCCTTACCGAACCAACGACTGGATCCAGCTCAACCAGAACCTGTTTTCGGCCTTGAATTTGGAGAAGCTTACGATGTTTGTGATTCTGTCCTTGATCGTGCTCGTGGCTGCTTTCAACATTATTGCAACCTTGATTATGATTGTAGTAGAGAAGACCAAGGATATCGGCATCCTCAAGGCCATGGGCGCAACCGGCCGGTCTATCCTCAGGATCTTCATGTGGGAGGGGCTCGCCGTGGGCATCGGGGGAACCCTGCTGGGTACCGGGATAGGAGCCTTTCTGTCCTGGCTGGTGGGGAGGTATCGCTTTATCTCCATCCCCGGAGAGGTCTATTTTCTGGACCGGCTACCGGCGCGATTGGAGGGAGGTGACCTCCTGACGGTCGCCTTAGTAGCGCTTTTGATCAGTTTTTTGGCCACGGTCTATCCGGCTTGGAAGGCTAGCCAGCTTGAACCTGTGGAAGCAATCCGCTACGAGTGAGGATGCTTGGTAGAGGCCGTCCTCGTCGCTCAGAATCTGCACAAAGTCTTCCGCACCGGTCCCGAAAGGCTTCATGTGTTGCGGGGTCTGAATTTGGAAGTCAGAAAGGGAGAAGTCCTGGCGATTGTCGGAGCCTCGGGGACCGGGAAAAGTACGCTTCTTCATCTGCTGGGTGGCCTAGGCCGGCCCACGGAGGGAGACCTTCTCTTGGAGGGGCAGAGCCTGCAAAGCCTTTCGGATGAGGAATTGGCCAGGGTTCGAAACCGGAAAATCGGCCTCGTATTTCAATTTCATTATCTCCTCCCTGAGTTTACCGCTCTGGAGAACGTTCGGATGCCGGCCCTGATCGCTGGACGGGAACTCCAGGAGGCAACTTTGAGGGCTGAGAAATTGTTACAAAAGGTGGGACTGGACGCGAGGAAGGCCCATAAACCCTCTGAGCTTTCAGGAGGGGAACAGCAGCGGACGGCCATTGCCAGAGCTTTGATGAACGATCCCCTCGTCTTGTTAGCTGACGAGCCGACCGGGAATCTGGATCGTCCGACCGCGGAAGGTGTACACGAATTGCTTGTCGGGATTGCCAAGCAGGGGGAGAAGGCGTTCGTGATGGCGACCCATAATGAGGCCTTAGCTCAGAGGGCGGATCGGATCCTGCGCTTGGTGGACGGCCAAATGATCGTGGAGAAATCATAAAGGAACGCTCGGAAGTCGATAACATGCTCTGCGAGAATTGCGGTAAAGAGGAAGCCAAGGTTACTTTCAAGGAGATGACGGGAAACGAGATGACCGAGTTTCACCTCTGCGAAGCATGTGCTAAGAGGAAGGGCTTGGGCGAGATCCTTTCGAAAATTCAAGAGACCGCTACCAGTTTGGTCACGGGACTTATGGGGGGGGTAACCCAGAAGTCCGTCGCCGAAGACAACCTAACCTGTCCTCAATGCCATCTAACTTACAGAGAGTTTAAAAAAGTCGCCAGGCTGGGGTGTAGTACCTGTTACGACCTGTTTTCCGAAGAGCTCTTGCCCCTCATGCGGCGGATCCACGGGAGCACATCCCATGTAGGTAAGATCCCTTCGAGTTTAGACAAGAGGTCTCGGGTCCGACGCGAAATCAAACGCTTGCGGGACGCCTTGAGGCAGGCCATCGCTCAGGAGGAATTCGAGAGAGCAGCTGAGCTTCGGGATGAGCTTAAAAAAGTAGAAAGCTGATGGCCGTACAATTATCCTTAGCAGAGCTAGCTCAACGGTTGAGCCCTTGGATGCAGGGTACGGGTCCAGAGGCAGATGTGATTCTCAGCAGTCGGGTGAGGTTGGCCCGGAATCTCAAAGTGACCTCCTTCCCTCATCGGGCGAATAGCGAGACGCTCCTGCGGGTCATGGATCAAGTAAAATTTGCTGGCCAGCAGAGTTCGATCTTAGGCAAGGCCTCTTTCATAACGATGAGCGAATTGGCAACCTTGGATCGAGTTTTGCTGTTGGAACGGCACCTCATTAGCCACGAAATGGTCAGTGCTCAGAGGGATTGTGGTCTACTCTTGGAAAACGATGAAGGCATTTCAGTGATGGTAAACGAAGAAGATCATTTGCGAATCCAAGCGATCACCTCCGGATTTCAGTTAGAGGAGGCCCATCGCCAGGCCGACCGGGTAGATGATGAGCTCGAAGCCTCTTTGGAATACGCCTTTTCTGAGGAGTGGGGATATCTCACCGCCTGCCCTACGAACGTCGGAACGGGACTTCGGGCCTCCCTTCTAATGCATCTTCCGGGGTTGGTTCTGACGCACCGCATTGAGCAGACGCTCAGAAATATCGGCCAAGTAGGTTTTGTAGCTCGAGGGCTTTATGGTGAAGGCACCGAAGTGATGGGAAGCTTCTTCCAAATTTCAAACCAGGCGACCTTGGGAAGGCCCGAAGAAGAAATCATCGAAGGTCTGACAGGCCTTACCCAACAAATCCTGCGTCAGGAGGAAGCGGCCAGGGATGCCCTCATGGCTGATGCCCAGGCAGAAATCGAAGATAAGATCTGGAAGGCGTACGGGATTTTGAAATACGCCCGCTTGATCAGCTCCGAGGAGGTCATGAACCTGCTTTCAGCGGTTCGGCTGGGGGTTTCCTTGGGGTTCATCACTACTCCCAATATTAGAATCATCAATGAAGTCTTAATCCTCACTCAACCCAGTCAACTTCAAAAACGTTTGAGCAAGGACTTGGAGCCTCCGGAGCGGGATTTCGAACGGGCAAAATTTGTAAGGGAGCGTTTTGCCTGAGCGGAGTAATACCTTATTTTATCGACGTTTAGTCTGCTTGATTAATACAGAAAGTCGTGAAGAGAACAGAAGCCTCAAGGAAGGCATAAAAGGAGAATTCAATGATCGATCGTAGGTTTACGGAACGCGTTCGGCGGGTGATGCATTTCGCCCGAGAGGAAGCGGGCCGGTTACAGCATGATTATATCGGCACAGAGCATCTGCTGTTAGGCCTCCTTCGCGAAGGGGAAGGAGTAGCCGCTGTTGTTTTAACGAACATTGGTCTAGACATCGAACAGGTTCGACGGGCCGTGGAGGAATCTGTTACTCCATCCGGTGGAACTTTGACCATCGGAGATTTGCCTTTCAACGCTGGGGCGAAGCGGGCACTGGAACTGGCAATCGAGGAGGCCAAGGAATTAGGGCATAACTATATCGGGACAGAACATCTCTTGCTGGGGCTTCTGCGGGAAGGAGATGGCATCGCAGCCAAGACCCTGATGCGTTTAGGCGTAGAATTGGCCCACTTGCGCGAGGCGACCTTGGAGCTCTTGGGAGGCGGCGGAAGTGTACCACATCCCCAGGGTGAAAAGCCCAGTAAGACGCCAGCCGTGGATTATTTCTGTCGGGATTTGACTGCCTTGGCCCGCGAGGGGAAGCTCGACCCGATCATCGGGAGAGAGATGGAGATTGAGCGAGTAATTCAGACCCTTGCTCGCAGGAAAAAGAACAATCCCGTTTTGATCGGCGAACCCGGTGTTGGAAAGACAGCCATTGTGGAAGGGCTGGCACAGAAGATTATTGAGAATAAGGTTCCCGATGTTCTGCGGGGCAAACGGGTTTTGGCCTTGGATATGGCTGCTGTGGTGGCTGGAACCAAGTACCGCGGCCAGTTCGAAGAACGCCTCAAGGCCGTGATGAACGAAATCCGCCAAGCCAACGATGTGGTTCTGTTTTTAGACGAGTTGCATACCATCGTAGGTGCGGGGGCTGCGGAGGGGGCGATTGATGCTTCCAATATGTTGAAGCCCGCCTTGGCACGGGGGGAGCTGCAGTGCGTTGGCGCGACCACGTTAGATGAATATCGCAAGCACATCGAGAAGGATGGTGCTTTGGAACGACGGTTTCAGACGATCATCGTAGATGCGCCCACCATCGAGGAGTCGATTCAAATCCTCCACGGGCTGAAGGATCGCTACGAGGAACATCACCATGTGAAGTATACAGATGCCGCCCTCGAGGCAGCGGCCCTGCTCTCGGACCGCTACATTTCGGATCGGTATCTTCCAGACAAGGCGATCGACGTAATTGACGAGGCGGGCTCGCGAGCAAAACTCTCCATGCCAGAGGTGCCGCTAGACATGCAGAAGTTGGAGGAGAAATTCGAACAAATCAATGCCGAGAAGAAGCAGGCGGTTCAGGATCAGCAGTTTGAGAAGGCAGCCAAGCTCCGAGACCAGGAGCGCGAAATCCACAAGAAGATGGAGGAGGAGAAGAAGAGCTGGGAAAAAAGCCGGGAAGTGAAGCACATCGAGGTCAACGAGGAAGATATCGCGTTCATCATCTCGCGTTGGACCGGGGTGCCAATTGTGAAGCTGGAGGAAAAGGAGACCGCCAAGCTTCTGCGCATGGAGGAAGAGCTCCGGAAGCGGGTCGTCGGCCAGGAGGAGGCGCTTGCTGTGGTTTCTAAGGCGATCCGCCGAACTCGTACGGGATTGAAAGATCCTAACCGCCCGATGGGCTCGTTCATCTTTTTGGGACCCACCGGGGTGGGGAAGACCGAGTTGGCTAGGACACTGGCTCAATTCCTGTTCGAGGACGAGGAGGCCCTGGTGCGGATCGACATGAGCGAGTATATGGAGAAATTCGCGGTCTCGCGCCTGATCGGAGCTCCTCCTGGATACATCGGCTATGAGGAGGGAGGACAGCTGACCGAAAAGGTCCGCCGAAAACCCTACTCGGTCGTGCTCCTAGACGAGATCGAAAAGGCCCACCCCGAGGTGTTCAATCTGCTCCTGCAGGTGCTGGACGACGGGCAACTCACGGACAGCCTGGGACGCAAGGTGAGCTTCAAGAACGCCGTGCTGATCATGACATCGAATCTCGGTGCGCGGGAGATCAAGAAGGGGATGTCCATGGGCTTCCAAGCCCAGATCGGCGACATCACCTACGACCGGATGAAGGATACAGTGATGACCGAGCTCAAGCGGGCTTTCAATCCGGAGTTTCTGAACCGCATTGACGAAGTGGTGGTCTTTCATTCCTTGGGTAAGGAGGAGATCGGCCAGATCGTGGACATCCTGATGCGTCAGGTTGAGGGATGGCTTGCGGAGAAGAAGATCAAGCTTACGCTTGAGCCCGACGCCAAGGAGCTTGTGATCGAGCGGGGCTTCGACCCTACGTTCGGGGCCAGGCCCCTGAAGCGGACCATTCAGAAGCTCCTTGAGGATTCTCTGTCCGAAGGTCTTCTGAGGGGGACGATCAAGGAGGGGGACAGGGTTATGATCAAGCGTGAGGAGGACCACCTCGTATTCAAACCACAAGGGAACAGTAAGCGCAAAAAGGAGTTGGTGGCGGCGAACGGGGCTAAGGAGTAGGGGCGGCAACAACAGGTAATAGAGTCTTTGCGTTTGAGTTTTGGTATGAACGACCCGTTCCAAAGATGATTTCTTCATCATAATGATTAGAAAACCATAGGATCAACCTAATATGCCGATAAAACCATGCCGTACGCTGATTTTGGGTATTCTGACCCATGTTGTTTTTTGCTTTGGCATGACTTCTGCTCAGGAGGTCGGAGAGGCAGGAAGGGTTACTACGATCGCTGATGTTGTCATCCGGGGTAACCGGAGTGTGGATGAGTCCCGAATCCTGGCCACGGCCCGACTTCGAGCCGGTGAAGAGGCTTCAGAAGAAGGCTTACAAAGGGCCATCCGGGGAGTCTATGAATTGGGCTTTTTCTCTGACGTTTATCTGGAGGCTGAGAATGTGTCGGGCGGGCTGCGGTTGATTATCGAAGTCGTAGAAAAACCCAAGCTCCTATCCTTCTCCGTTGTAGGGAATAAGAAGATCAAAACCTCAGAGATAAAAGAGAAAGTCAATCTCAGGGAAGGGATCGATGCCCAAACGGTTTGGGAGGCTAAGCAAAACGTACTGGAACTTTACCATGGGAAGGGGTATGATAACGCCTCGGTTTCGGACTCTTTCGTAGTCTCAGCCGAAGGAGCGGCCCTCATGCTGAAGATTGAAGAGGGAGAAAAGGCCCGTATAAAAAAAGTCGAGATTCAGGGAAATAGGGCGCTCACTGAGCGGCAGATATTAGCCGCGATGAAGACCAAAAAACGAGGCTGGCGCAGGGCCCTCAAGGTCCTGCCGGCTTTTAGTGCCGGAGGGTATCAGGCCGATACCGTGGATGCCGATTTCGAGCGAATTGTTTATTTGTACAAACGTAAAGGATTCATCGACGCCACAGCGCGTTTAGACTCTATCAGTTATAATTCCAAAAAGACCCGGATGACCCTTCACCTTTCCGTCGCTGAGGGATTGCCTTACGAGGTCGGCCAAGTGACCTTTACGGGGGATTCCCTCTACGACACCGTTGCGCTCAGCAGGCTGACAAAATTGAAAACCGGTCAACGTTACGACCAGGCGAAATTCGACAAGACGTTTGAAACCATTTCCTCGGCCTACTACGACCAAGGCTATATTGACGCCCGGATAGAACCTGACCTGGCCCCCAACCAACAAATTATGAATATCGCCTTCCGGATCCATGAAGGAAAGCCTTTTCACGTCCGCAAGATTAACATCGCGGGCAATAACCGTACCCGGGAAAAGGTCATTCGTCGGGAACTTCTGATCCATCCTGGAGATCTGTTCCGGCGTAATGCCATCATGCGCAGCCAGAGGCAACTCTCTTTCCTCAATTTTTTTGAGGAGGTCATGCCAAGTATTGGGGACAAGGACACGGCCCATGGCGACTTGGACCTGGCGTTTCAGGTCAAGGAGAAGGTCACCGGCCAGTTTCAAGTCGGTACGACCTATTCCGCCGTAGACAAGTTCACGGGGAATATTGAAGTGACCCAGCCCAACCTTTTCGGACGCGCTCAGGTGGCCAGCCTTAAATATCAGTTTGGAAAAAATTTGCAGAACATCGACTTTAGCTTTACCGAGCCTTGGTTTCGCGATTCGCCGACCTCGGTGGGCTTTGATATCTTCCGCACAACCCAAACCGTGAATTATTGGGAGGAACTTCGGGGTGGAGGTACCTTGCATTTGTCCCGTCCCTTGATTTGGCCGGACTACACCCGGCTTTACTGGCAGTACAGCCTGGAACAGATTCGGCTCACGATTTCGGACACAGCTGGTCTTTCGTCATCTGTCTTGGCCGAACAGGGCAAGCACATAGCCTCTACAACGAGCTTTACATTGGTTCGAGACACAAGGGATGTGCCCTTCGGGTCCGCAAAAGGGACCTATAACAGCTTGTCCCCGGAGTGGTCGGGAGGCGATTTTCTGCGCGGGAGCGTACAGTATCAGAAATATATCTACGAGACCCGATGGTATCATCCCGTATTCTGGAAGACGGCTATTATGCTTCGGGCCCGGGGAGGGGTCGTGGATGGCTACAAGAGCTCTAACGTAGTTCCGGTTTACGAACGCTTCTATCCCGGAGGGACAGGGGACGACGGGGTCCGGGGCTATGAGGACCGCTCGCTCGGCCCCACAGACCCGGCCACAGGCTATAACCTCGGAGGCCGCCAACTCCTGATCCTGACCGCCGAGTACCGCATCAAATTCACGCCCAGCGCCTACGGCATCATCTTGGGCGATGCCGGAAACACATGGGAAACCCACCGGGATGTGAAGCTCAGGGATCTCTATCGCGGAGCGGGAGTGGGGGTCCGGGCCGAGATTCCCATGCTGGGAATTCTGGGATTCGATTATGCCTACGGCTTCGACCGAATCAACGGGAAGATCCATGGCTGGACGCCCCACTTTCAACTGGGGAGTATCTTCTAAAGGAGTTTCTATGAATCTGAGATCTCCTATTCTTCTTTTTCTTCTTCTCGCGCTGGCAGTTCCGATGCAGGCCGCTGAGATTAAGATCGGTTTCGTAGACACCCAACGCATTTTTCAAGAATTCAAGGGAGCTCAGGATATTCAGAAGCAGCTTGACAAGGAGGTAGAGGACTGGAAAAAGCAGGAGAAAGAGACAAAGCATGCTCTGGATTCTCTTCGGGCCGACTACGAAAAGCAGAAGCTTCTCCTCTCGGAGAACAGGCGTAAGGACCGCGAGAACGAGATCAAGGCAAAACAGGACGACTACGAAACTTTCGTCCAGTCCATCTGGGGCGACAAAGGTAAAATCTCTCAGCGCCAGGCGGAGTTGGTCCGGCCGGTGGTGGAGAAGATCAACGGCTTGGCCCGGAAGATTGGTGAGGACGACGGTTATACCTTGATCCTGGACGCCTCAGAAGGGAATATCGTCTATGCTCCCCGAAAGGCCGACCTTACAGACGACATCTTGGCAGAGCTGAATAAGGAATACGGGATCGTTGCCACGCCCAAAGGGGGAAAACGTCGGGTGGTCTTCTATTCCTTTGAGAACAAGACCTCCGATGCGGAGCGGATCAAGCTCGGGCGAACCTTCTCCCTGACCCTGAGGACCGCGTTCGCGGCTACAAAGTATGCCGACCAGTTTAGTCCTCTTTCCAGGGACACGGTGGATGACTATCTCAAGAAACAGAACTTTGACCCGAATGTTCCTCTGGAGGAAAGCAAGGCTATCGATCAGGCCAAGGGCATGGCTGCGGATTTAGTGATTCTGGGATCGGTAAGTAAACTTGGTTCCGAAATCCAGGCTACCGTCCGAATCATGGAGGTCGCCACAGGAAAACGACTGGTGGAGGATACCGCCAGGGCCAGAGATGAAAAGGGTCTCGCGGATATGGCCAACGACCTGGCAGACCGCTTGATCAAGAAGATGCCCTAAAAGGGGGTTCTGGCGATGACCTTAAGAGAGGTTGCTTGCCTTGTCGAAGGCGAACTTTTCGGCGACCCATCAGTGGAGGTCTCCGGGATTGCAGGAATAAAGGAGGCCCGACGCGGCGACCTCACGTTTGTAGCGCACTCCAAATACCGGGGGTTCCTGAATACCACCCAGGCCTCAGCGGCAATCGTGGAATTGGACCCCGAGCTGTCAGGGCCCATTCCGTTGATTCGTGTCAAGGATCCTTACCTTGCTTTCCAGCGGGCAGCCACGGCCTTTTACACTATCCAACATCCCATCGCCCGCGGGATTCACCCCACGGCTATAGTGGCTGACAGCGCCAAGATTAGTAAGGAAGCCGCCATCGGACCCTATGCGGTCATTGAGGAGGGGTCCGAGATCGGAGGGCACGTCACCCTCTATCCCTTTGTCTATATCGGGCGAAAGTCCAAAGTCGGGGAGAATACGTTGCTGTACTCACACGTCTCGATCCGAGAAAGATGTGAAATCGGCAAGCGTTGCATCCTGCATAGTGGTGTGATCATTGGGAGCGATGGTTTTGGGTTTGCGACTGATGAAAAAGGTGTTCATCACAAGATCCCCCAGATGGGCAGAGTTATCTTGGAAGATGATGTAGAACTCGGTGCAAACACGACGGTTGACCGCGCCACATTAGGGGCCACGGTCATTAAGGCCGGTGCGAAGATCGACAACCTTGTGCAAGTGGGTCATAACGTGGTGATCGGGAAAGGCTGTCTACTTGCGGGACAGGTAGGCATCTCCGGCTCGACGGAGATCGGAGATCATGTGGTCATAGGCGGACAGGCCGGGTTGGCCGGGCACATCCAGATTGGAGAACGCGTGATGATCGGGGCCCAGGCTGGAGTGACCAAGTCTGTACCCCAAGGCATCATCGTCTCCGGCTATCCCGCTCGTCCCCATCCCGAAGCCAAGCGTCGCGAAGCCGCAGCCCTCAGGCTACCTAGTGCTCTAAAGAAGATCACCGAGCTGGAGCAACGGCTGGCTGAGATAGAAAGAAGCTTAACCTCCAAGCGAAATGCGAGGTGAAGAGCATGCCTAATCAGCGCACCATCGCTAGTCCGGTGAGCCTGTCCGGGATTGGGATTCATACCGGCAATCCATGCACCCTAACCTTCTGCCCGGCTCTGCCGCATTATGGGATAAAGTTTGTATGTACGAATCTCCCGGACTCCCCTGAGGTTCCTGCAGACATCGAGCGGGTCGTGGGCACGGAGCGGGGCACGACCTTGGCCATGGGCGAGGTCCGGGTCCATACGGTTGAGCATGTCTTGGCCGCACTCCTGGGTTTGGGGATCGACAACTGCCGCGTGGAATTGGACTCCAACGAGCCTCCCTTCGGAGATGGAAGTACGATGCCTTTTGTAGAGGCTTTGCAGAAGGCCGGGGTGGTGGAGCAGGATGTTCTCCGGCGTGATATTGAGTTTCCCTCTTCGATCTCCTACCTGGATGGGGAGATAAGCTTGGTTGCGATACCGGCTGAGAAGTTCAAAATTTCCTTCACCGTGGACTTCAACCATAAAGTCCTGAAGAGCCAGTATCTTTCGCTGGAGATAGAGGGAGAACGCTTCATCCGTGAGATCGCCCCGGCCCGGACCTTCTGCTTTCTCCGGGATGTAGAGCCTCTCAGGGAGAGAGGGCTGATCAAGGGAGGGAGCTTGGACTGCGCGGTGGTAATCGGAGACGACGGCGTCATCAATCCCGAGGGCCTGCGTTTCTCTGACGAATTCGCGAGGCACAAAATTGCGGACCTCCTAGGCGACCTGGCCCTCTTAGGAGCTCAGCCTAAAGCGCACATCATTGCGATCAAATCCGGGCATGCCGCGAACATTCTCTTTATCCGGGAACTGCGCAAGCGCATGGGCCGCAAACCGCTCCGCCTGCCGATGGACGCCAATGACATTCTGGCGATCATGCCCCACCGCTACCCCATTTTGCTGGTAGATCGCATCTTGGAGATCGAGGAGAGAAAACGCATTGTGGGGATCAAAAACGTGACGTTGAATGAACCCTTTTTTCAGGGGCATTTTCCAGGCCATCCGATCATGCCGGGGGTGTTGCAGATCGAAGCCATGGCTCAGGTTGGAGGCATTCTGCTCTTGAGTACTGTGAAGGGGCCGGAGAACAAGCTTGTTTACTTTATGGAGATCGACAAAGCCAGATTCCGCAAGCCGGTCCTGCCCGGAGATACGATCCGCTTTGAGCTCGAGATGACGAAGCTCAAGGGTCGTGTCTGCCGGATGAAGGGAGTGGGCTTAGTGGAAGGAAATCCCGTAGTTGAGGCTGAGCTGACAGCGATGATTGTGGACATATGAAATGATCCATCCCACAGCCATTGTCCACTCGAATGCCCGAGTCGCTGCGACTGCAACGGTCGGGCCTTTTTCCATCATCGCAGAAGAGGCCGAGGTCAGCGATGGGTGTATCATCGGGGATTCGGTTCTGATCGACCGCTGGACCCGACTGGGAAAGAATGTCCGGGTCTTTCACGGGGCGGCCGTGGGCGGGCCTCCCCAGGACCTTAAGTTCAAGGGGGAGAAAAGTTACGCGGAGATCGGAGAGGACGTGGTCATCCGGGAATTCGCCACAGTCAACAGAGGCACTGGCGAAGGAGGGGTCACTCGGGTGGGGGCCGGAGCCATGCTCATGGCTTATGCCCATGTGGCTCATGACTGCGAGATTGGGGATGGAGCTATTCTGGCCAACAGCGTCAACTTAGCCGGGCACGTTACGGTTGAGGAGCATGCCATCGTGGGCGGGATTACGCCTGTGCATCAGTTTGTGCGCATCGGCAAGCACGCCATCGTGGGCGGAGCCTCCCGCGCGGCTCAGGATGTGGTCCCTTTTGCCAAGGCCGCGGGGAACCCGCTCAAGGTCTATGGTCTGAACACGGTCGGACTGACCCGCAGGGGCATTTCCCGAGAGGTCCAAGAGGTCATGAAAAAGGCCTTCCGTATTCTGTTTCGTTCCGGCCTGAACACCTCGCAGGCAGTAGACCGGATGAAGGTTGATTTACCTCAAATTCCAGAAATCCAGTACCTTATCCGGTTCGTAGAGACCTCCAAGCGGGGGATTACCAAGTAATCTTGCAAGATCACATAGGCAGGCGAGATCCTATCTGATCTCGTCTGTCTATATTTTTAGAACTTAACTGAACAGGATAACTTTTATCACAGTCACAAAAGGGTAGATGAAGGGTCTTCAAATGGACGCCAAAGAGACGTCAGGCCACCTAATCTCTTCTATGGGCCATCGCTCAGAACTCCCGCAGGTTCTTCCTTTAGAAAGTTACAAGTAATTGTAATATTTTAGGTTGACAGAGAAATTTTATTAAGGTATACTATTATGTTAAGCTAAAGGAAAACTAGGAGGCATTCTACGTGCCCATCAATCTGCCCAACAAACTCACCCTGACGCGCATTGCTCTTTCGCCCGTGTTCATGGCCTTCCTTTTGGTGGACAACCTCGTGGCTCGGTATGTGGCGTTGCTCGTATTTGGCGTTGCCTGCCTGACGGACCTTTGGGATGGGTACTTGGCGCGAAAAAACGGGTGTGAAACTGGATTTGGGAGATTCATGGACCCGATGGCGGACAAGCTTCTCGTTTCCCTGGCCTTCGTATCCTTTGTGTCCTTGCGGTTGATCCCGGCTTGGGTCGTACTCACGATGATCACCCGGGAGATTATCATCCTTGGTCTGCGGATGCTTGTGGCCTACAAAGGGGAGGTCATGCGTTCTTCCCCCCTGGCCAAGTGGAAGACCGCGAGCCAGATGATCTCGGCCATGCTCATCCTGATGTTTCTTGTAACGAAGAGCACGCTCTTGGCCCGCGGCTTTCCCGAGGACGTCCTACCTTTTTTTGAGGTGAATCAAATTCTCTTCGGCCTGGTGCTTGTAGCGACTGTCCTGACTGTGGTCTCCGGCCTGGATTATCTCTACAAAAACCGTTCGCTCATTCTGGGCGTTCTCAGGTGAAAGGGCTCGTACGCGTCCTGGCTTCTGGTCTGGGGACCGGATTTTCCCCCTTGGCTCCGGGCACGGTCGGGAGCCTGCTGGCCGCCGTGCTATACTGGCTTATCGCTATCCGATCTTGGTGGCTTTATCTTTCTGTCCTCGTCGTCGGCATGTCCTTAGGGGTCTATGTCTCGGGCCAGGCGGAGATCCTCTGGGGCCACGATGCTGGTCGGATCGTGATCGACGAAGTTGTAGGAATGTGGGTTACAATGGCCTTCCTTCCTCGGAGCTTTCTCCTCCTGGCCAGTGGCTTTTTTCTGTTCCGGGGGCTGGACATCTGGAAGCCTTTTCCTATCCGCCGTTCCCAGAGATTTCCTGGTGGGTGGGGCGTGATGACGGATGACCTCATCGCAGGTGTTTACGCCAACCTTCTCCTACAGCTGGGCTGGTTTTTATATCAAACGCTCTCAGCATGAAGGCGGTCATCGTCACCATCGGGAATGAGCTCTTGCAGGGTTTCGTGGTGGACACGAATGCCGCCTGGCTGGGCCGCGAACTCATGGCCTTGGGGGTGGAAGTGGTTCAGCGCCTTTCGGTCGGGGATAAGGAGGAAGCGATTGATGGGGCCATTCAACACGGCCTGTCGGTGGCCGACCTGGTTATCGCCACCGGCGGTCTGGGTCCCACTTCTGACGACGTGACCAAACCCGTGGTGGCAAAGCTTTTCGGGGCACGTCTGGAGCGCGATGAGAGGATATTAAAGGACATCGAGGAGCGTTTCCGCGCCCGGGGCATCAAAATGCCGGCCATCAACAGGGATCAGGCCCTGGTTCCCAAGCCTGGCAGTGCCTTCCGCAATCCGATGGGCACCGCCCCAGGCCTGGCCTTTGAGAAAGGCAATAAGGTTTGCGTCCTTCTCCCGGGCGTTCCCTGGGAGATGAAGGCCCTTTTTGAGCAGGATGTGAAAGCCTTTATCCAGCGACGTTCGAAGGGACGCTGTATCCTCACCAGGACGCTCCGGACCACGGGGATTCCGGAGTCCTCCTTAGCTGAGAAGACCGCTGGCCTTACGAAGAAATGGCCCAAAGGCTCTCTGGCCTATCTTCCCAGCACCGCTGGCGTAGACCTCAGAGTCAAGCTCGAAGGGAAAGGCCGGAAGGAGGGCGAGAGACATCTGAAGGCCATGGCTTATCCTCTGGCTCAGGTCGTGAGGCCGTATCTTTACGGGAAGGATGAGGAGACCCTGGCACAGGTCTTGGGTCGGCTGCTCCGTAAGAAGCACAAGACTGTTGCCGTGGCCGAATCCTGCACCGGAGGCCTGATCGGGGATCGGCTCACCAATGTTCCGGGGAGTTCGGATTATTTCCTGGGCGGGGCGGTCGTTTACTCCAACCTTCTCAAGCACAGGCTCCTGGGCGTGTCGAGCCTGATCCTTCGCACCAAGGGCGCCGTAAGCGAGGAATGCGCCCAGCAGATGGCCAAAGGGGTGCGCGACCTCTGCGGTGCGGATTATGGATTAGCCACCACCGGGATCGCCGGTCCGGGCGGGGGCACTCGGGAGAAGCCCGTGGGTTTGGTTTATTTGGCCTTGTCGGACGGGAAAACGACGGATGTCGAGCGGCATCGCTTCCTGAACTCCCGCCGGGAGATCAAGGAGCGGACGGCGCAGGCGGCCTTGGACCTGCTCCGGAAGAAGATGTTGTCAGCCTAACGAACGATGATGATCCTTTTCAATTCATGGAGATTTTGCGAATGGAACGGAATCGGGTATTCATCGCCATTGAGCTGCCTGACGCGGTGCGGGCTCAGGTGGAGCGATTGCAGGAGAAGCTTAAGGAATCAGGGGCGGACGTCAAATGGGTGGAGCCCCAGAACATTCACCTGACCCTTAAATTCATCGGAGAGGTCGAGTCCGAGAAATGGGACACCATCTATGCCGGGGTCACCGAGGCCATGGGCGAGCAGGTCAAGTTCCTGACGAGCTTGGCCGGGATCGGGGCCTTCCCTTCGATGCGCCGGGTCCAGGTGGTCTGGATCGGAGTCTTTTCCGGGGCCGGGGAGTCCACAGATCTTGCCGAGAGGATCGAGGCCAGTCTTCAAAAGCGCGGGTTCGAGCCCGAGAAAAAAAAGTTTGTTCCCCACATCACCATCGGCCGGGTGCGCTCGTTCAAAAATGTGAACCAGTTGGTGAAACTCATGGAGGAGATCCCCTTCGCCTCGGCCGACTTCACAGCCGAGGCTGTGAAGGTGATTCAAAGCGAGTTGACCCCTCAGGGGCCGATTTATTCGCCCCTCTGGGAAAAGAGCTTGTCTTAAAAGTGGGAAGGAGGTTTTAAAGATGGTGGAAGGCAGCGCCGGCGAAAAATCCAGGGCGATCGATCTGGCCATGACTCAGATCGAGAAGCAGTTCGGCAAAGGGGCGATCATGCGCTGGGGTGGGACCGCCGGGGCCGCGGCTGCAGTGGAGGTCATTTCCACAGGGGCGCTTTCCTTGGACGCGGCCCTTGGTGTGGGCGGAGTGCCCCGGGGGAGGGTCGTGGAGATCTTCGGGCCGGAGGCTTCGGGAAAAACGACTTTGGCCCTCTCGATCGTAGCCGAGGCCCAGAAGCGCGGAGGGATGGCAGCCTATGTGGATGCGGAGCACGCCTTAGACCGGGCCTACTGCGATGCCTTGGGCGTGGATGGCACCAACCTCCTCATCTCTCAGCCCGACACCGGCGAGGAAGCCCTGGAGATCGCCGAGACCCTGATCCGCTCCAATGCCGTGGATGTGATCGTGGTGGACTCGGTGGCGGCCCTGGTGCCCAAGGCCGAGATCGAGGGCTTGATGGGCGACTCCCATGTCGGTCTGCAGGCCCGGCTTATGTCTCAGGCCCTGCGCAAGCTGACCGCGGTGGTGAGTAAGTCCAAGACGTGCGCCCTGTTCATCAACCAGATAAGGATGAAGATCGGGGTGATGTTCGGGAACCCGGAGACGACCCCCGGAGGACTGGCGTTGAAATTCCACTCCTCGGTGCGCTTGGACATCCGCCGGATCGGAGCGATCAAGGACGGGGAGAGGCACATCGGCAACCGTACAAAGGTCCGGGTGGTGAAGAACAAGATGGCACCGCCGTTCGGGGAGGCGGAGTTCGACATCATGTATGGCCAAGGCATCTCCCGCGAGGCCGACCTTGTGGACCTGGCTGTGATTCATAAAATTTTGGAGAAGGCCGGGACCTGGTTCTCGTACAAGGAAGATCGCTTGGCCCAGGGCCGGGACAACACCGTGAAGTACCTAAAGGATAATCCCAAGCTGGCCAACGAGCTCGAGACCAAGATCCGCCAGCAGCTCAACATCCCGGTTCCGACTGCGATGCAGGGAGAAAAGGAAAAGGCCGAAGGGAAGAAGTCCAAGGGTTAAGTGTCTCCGGTCATAACCAAGCTCGAGCGTCAGAAGCGCCATCCGAAGAGGCTTTCGGTTTTCCTGGACGGGGAGTTCGCCTTCGGCGCGGACGAAGAGGTCGTGGCCCAACTGGGCCTGGCGGTGGATAAGCGGGTGGACGCGGAGACGATCCGTAAGGCGGTTGAGAGGGAAGAGGAGCATAAGGTGCGGGAGAAGGCCTTGCGCTATCTTTCCTTCCGCAACCGTAGCGTTAAGGAACTGAAGACCTTCCTTTTGGGAAAAGGGTATGGCCCGGATGTTGTGGCTCGGACTTTGGCTCGCCTGGAGGAGGTCGGGCTTCTGGATGACCGCGCCTTCGCTAAGGCTTGGGTGGAGGGCCGGGCGAAGTTTAAAGGGATGGGAGAGAGGCTTTTAGAGCAGGAGCTTCGCCAGAAGGGAGTTAAAAAGGAGATTATTCGTGAAGCAGTGGAAGGGCTTGGGGATGAGGAGGAACGGGCTCTCTCCCTGTCTCAGGCGAAGGTCGAGCGAATGAAGAGTTTAGATAAGGAGACGGTGAAAAGAAGGCTGGTTGGATTTTTACAGCGACGAGGGTTTACTGGAGAGATAGTTTACGAAGTAATTCAAAAGGTCTTGGAAAGCAAATTGTAGGTACAAAGCTTGTTTGTGCGTTAGGTTGTAATACCTCGTAAATATTGCAGTTAGACCATGCCGATTAAAGCTGTTATGCCTATAGGTACGTTTCTATAGTTAAAGATACGCAAAGAACCGGATTTACCTGTAACGAGATGTGGAGAGGGCGTGAAGTGGGCGTGATATGGGCGTGAAGTGGTCGGAACTCCCTCTCGGAGTGGATGGATTAGGAGATTGGTTGTAATTGAGTTTTGTCGGTTCTCTTTTGGCATGGAAGTTAAAGTAACAACCTGAACATGACCCATTCTGAACCTGGACAAATCAATTCAATTTAAGATAATGGTCGGAATAAACTGGTGATGACTTCGAACGAACTACGTTCTTCTTTCCTCGATTTCTTCAAGGCCCGCGGCCATACGATCGTGCCGAGTTCCTCGCTGATCCCGGAGGACGACCCGACTCTCTTATTCGCGAATGCCGGGATGAACCAGTTCAAAAAGATTTTCCTGGGGCAGGAGAAACGGGCTTACACCCGGGCGGCCTCGGCTCAAAAGTGTCTCCGCGTCTCGGGCAAGCACAACGACCTGGAGGAAGTTGGCAAGGACGGCCTCCATCATACCTTCTTCGAAATGTTGGGAAATTGGTCCTTCGGGGACTATTACAAGGCCGAGGCTATTGAATGGGCCTGGGAGTATCTGACGAAGGTTTTGACCCTTCCTGCGGACCGGCTCTGGGCTACAGTCTTCAGGGATGACGATGAAGCCGCAGACCTTTGGCCAAAAATCACGGGCATACCCAAAGAGAGGGTCTGGCGTTTTAACGAAAAGGACAACTTCTGGGAGATGGGTGAGACCGGGCCTTGCGGTCCCTGCTCGGAGATCAGTTACGACTTGACCCAAAAGCCCTGCTCCTCAACCTGTGGTCCAAACTGCCCTTGCGGACGATTCTGCGAGATCTGGAACCTGGTCTTCATCCAGTACAATCGTGACGCTGATGCCCAGCTGCATCCTTTGGCATCCAAGCACGTGGACACGGGCATGGGCTTTGAGAGGACCGTAGCCCTTATGCAGGGGGTATCCTCCGACTACGAGACGGACCTTTTCATGCCGATCATCCGTCAGGCCGAGTCCCTGAGCAGGGTTGCATTTGGAGGAAATCACGCTACATCCTTCCAAGTGATTGCCGACCATATCCGGGCTCTGAGCTTCACGATCGCGGATGGCGCGATCCCTTCCAATGAGGGACGGGGCTATGTTCTGCGCCGGATCTTGAGGCGGGCGGCTCGCCACGGCCGGGTCCTGAGCCTACGCGAACCCTTCCTATTCCGACTGACGAGCGTCCTCGTAGATGCGATGGGTCAGGCCTATCCGGAACTGGTCTCCAGACGCGAGCATATTGCTTTAGTTGTGAAGTCCGAGGAGGAGCGGTTCAACGAGACCTTGGATATTGGGATCGAGCTCTTTGAGAAGGTGGCCAGAGAAGTTCAGGCGAAAGGTACGAAGGTGATTCCGGGCAGCGAAGTCTTCAAGCTTTACGATACCTATGGCTTCCCCCTGGACCTTACCAAAGTCATGGCCGAGGAGAAGGGGCTTTCGCTCGACCTCGAGGGCTACGAATGCGAGATGGAAAGTCAGCGTGAGCGCGCCCGCTCCGCGGCTCAGTTCACCCAGAAAGCCAGCGAGGATGCCCTTTCCCAGGCCCTGGTTTACGCTCTTCCTGGCGAGAATTCACGTTACGTCGGATATGAAAAGAATGAGATCGAAACCATACTGAGTAAAGTCTACGCCACGGCTTCTGGGGAGCTCTTAGGTTTGGTCCTCGCCGAGACGCCTTTTTACGCCGAAAGCGGGGGACAAGTGGATGACGAAGGAGTTATCACTGGGAAAGGGTTCCGATTTGAGGTTAGCTCCCTCAGGAAAAAGGACGGGGAGGTCATTCATTTAGGAGAGTTGGCTAAGGGCGAAACCAAGATGGATTCCTATTCCTCGGAGTCTCTGCTTGGGCAGGAGGTTAAGGCAGCGGTCTTTTCCCCCCCCCGCCGGGCTACGGAAAGGAACCACACGGCAACTCACCTTCTTCAAGCGGCCTTGCGTCAGGTCTTGGGAACTCATGTCCATCAGCAGGGATCGCTTGTAGCTCCCGATCGTCTGCGCTTCGATTTTACGCATTTCGCAGCACTTTCCCGCGATGAACTGGACCGAATTGAAGGCCTGGTGAATGAGCGCATTCGAGAGAATATCCCTGTTCAAACCGAGATCGTGGCTCTGGAGCAGGCCCGCAAGGCCGGCGCTATGGCTCTGTTCGGGGAGAAATACGAGGGCCAAGTGCGCACCGTTAACGTTCCGGGATTTTCCTTGGAGCTCTGCGGTGGCACGCACGTCCGGGCCACAGGTGAAATGGGCCTATTTCTCATTGTGAGCGAGAACAGCATCGCCTCCGGGGTTCGGCGCATCGAGGCCCGGACCGGGGAAGGGGCTTATCAATTTGCCAAAGAACGAGAGGGAATTCTTGTCGACGTTTCATCCAAGCTTGCCGTGAGCGCAGAGAGTTTGCTTGAACGAGTAGAAAAGTTGCTTGCGGAGAATGCGGAGCTCCATAAGCGGTTAGAGAAAGGTAAATCTCAGGCCCTTTCCGAAGTGGTTGCTGACCTGGTTAAGAAGGCCGAGGTCGTGAACGGCCTCCGAGTGATCGTCGCTCAGGTGGATTGCGACACGAACGATCGCCTCAGGCAAATGGGTGATTATTTACATAAAGGCCTTGACTCCGGGGTAGGCGTCTTGGCCTGCGTTTTAGAAAGCAAGGCAGCATTTGTGGTGACCGTTACCGATGACGTCGTGCATTCCGGCAAAGTTATAGCCGGGGAGGTAGCCAAGAAGCTTGGCCAGGCTGTGGGCGGGACGGGCGGTGGACGCCCTCACCTTGCTCAGGCTGGGGGTAAAGAAGTCTCTAAGATTAAAGAGGCCTTGGAAGAGATAAATAAATACTTGCATTCGAAGATATAACTCATATCATACCAATCTATTATGGTGCGTGAATCAAAGGCATCCATCTCACAGAAAGTTTTTGTTTATCAAACACTTTGCGGGGAATGCGGTGCCTGTGTGGCGGTCTGTCCACCTGCAGCCATAGAGCTTTTTCCCATGCTCCTGGTAATCAAGAACGACCTCTGCACCGAATGCACCCTCTGCGTCCACATGTGCCCGGCTGGCGCTCTGGCCACGGTTAATGATTAGATTAATCTGACCTTGAAAATATTTTGCAACTTGTTATATAATATAAAGTTACTAACAAATTTACTAACTTATAACCAGGTTTAATCTATGGGGAAATTATTTGAAGGACTGAAAAAGACGGCCAAAACAAAGGGCTCTGGCTTTCTACTTCTCCTAGATCCCGACCGCGTAGTACCATCTTCGGTGAAGGCTATTGGAAAGGTCGGGGAAGAGGCTGGCGTAGATGCCTTTCTGGTGGGTGGTAGCCTGCTTCTCTCGGATGCTTTCGAGGAGGCGATCAAGGCTTTGAAGGAAGTCAGCCGCTTGCCGGTTTTCATCTTCCCGGGCAGTGTTTCCCAGCTCTCCCGCCACGCCGATGGCATTCTGTTTCTATCCTTGATCAGCGGCCGCAATCCCACTTATCTGATCGACAAACACGTGCGCGCGGCCCCGATGATCAAGCAGATGGGTCTGGAATGCGTTCCCGTGGGCTACATGCTGGTCGAGTCCGGCAAGCTCTCCTCGGTCGAGTTTATGAGCAATACCCGTCCTGTGCCCCGGGACAAGGGGGATGTAGCCATGGCCCACGCCCTGGCCGCGGAATACTTGGGAATGCGGGCAGTTTACCTGGAGGCCGGGAGCGGGGCTAAAGAGCCGGTTTCCGAAGACATGGTTAAGTCGGTTAAAGGGTATATCTCGATCCCGGTCATCGTTGGAGGAGGTTTGAGGACTCCTTCCGAAGCCCGTTCGCGGGCTAAGTCGGGTGCGGACTTCATTGTCATCGGGACGGCCTTGGAGGGCGAAAAGGAAGTTCGTCGGCTCCGGGACTTTGCCAAAGCGATTCATTGGAGGATGCGATGAAAGGAGTCGTTCTGGCCGGGGGACTGGGTACCCGACTGTATCCCCTAACCAAGATAACGAATAAACACCTCCTCCCAGTTTACGACCGGCCAATGATCTTTTACTCCATCAAAACACTCGTGGACGCCGGCATTCAGGACATCTTGATCGTAACTGGTGGGAACAACGCTGGGGACTTTTTGAGGCTTTTGGGTAACGGGACGGAGTTTGGGCTCAAGCATATAAATTACACCTACCAGAGCCGGGAGGGCGGGATCGCCGAAGCCTTGGGCTTGGCCGAACACTTCTCTGAGGGTGAAAAGATTGTAGTCATTTTGGGCGATAACATCTTGGAGAAAAGCATTAAGGCTGCTGTCCGGGAGTTCGCCGTGCAACCCCGCGGCGCGAAAATCCTTCTAAAGAAAGTGAAGGACCCCCGGCAGTACGGCGTGGCCGAGCTCCGTGGCCCCAAAGTTACTAAGATTGTAGAGAAGCCCAGGAAGCCCAAAACGAACTATGCGGTCATCGGGGTCTATATGTACGACCGCGACGTCTTTGACATCGTTCGCAACCTCAAGCCTTCGGGCCGGGGCGAGCTTGAGATTACGGATGTGAACAACGCCTACATCAAGCGCGGCACTTTGACCGCAAGCTTCCTCGATGGCTGGTGGGGTGACGCCGGGGCCTCGATAGATGCCCTCTTGGAAGCCAATAGCCTGGTCGCCCGCCTGAAGCGGAACCACGTCTGGGAAGGGGCTTAGCTTGCGCCTCTTGGTTACCGGGGCCCGGGGCATGTTGGGATGTGACCTTGTTCCCTTGCTTGCTTCCCGGCATAAAGTGACCGGGGTGGATATCCAGGAGTTTGATATCATCAAACGGAGTGCCATCTCGGAGATCCAGCAGAGAAAGCCGGAGCGGGTGATCCACTTGGCCGCTTATACGGATGTGGATGGCTGCGAAAGCCAATCCGAGAAGGCTTATTCCGTGAACGCTCTGGGGACGCGCTATGTAGCCATGGCTTGTCAGAGGTTGGATGTGCCAATGTTATATCTCAGCACGGATTACGTCTTCGACGGGACCAAGGGCACACCGTATTATGAATGGGATGCGCCCAATCCGCGCTCGGCTTATGGCAAAAGCAAGTGGGCAGGGGAACAAGAGGTTCAACGGCACCTCACAAATTTCTTTATTATGCGCACTTCCTGGCTGGTGGGGAAGAGAGGCCGGAATTTCGTAGATACGATCCTTAAGCTGGCCCAGGAGAGGGAAACCTTAGAGGTGGTGAATGACCAGCGCGGCTCGCCTACCTTTACAGCAGATTTGGCCCACGCCATTGCCTGGCTGATTGAGCAGGATGCTTTCGGCGTTTATCATGTTACCAATTCGGGCGACTGCACTTGGTTCGATTTCGCCTGTGAGATCGTCCGTCAGGCTGGCTTAAAAAAAGAAGTTAGACCTACAGACACCCGGACGTTCAGGCGTCCAGCCGAGCGCCCGTCCTACTCGACCCTGGCCAATTTCTCCTATCAACGCATCGGCAGTCCTCCCTTGCCGTCCTGGCAGGAGGCGTTGAGAACCTATCTCAGAAAGAGTTAAAAGTTTGATTTCGAGAGTATCAGGAAAAGGCTTGCCTAAGAAAGGGTCTCTTGCTCTAATCCGGCAGCGTTTGAAGGATTCAGCAGCTCTCAAAAAAAGAGTGGCTCAGGAGAATGCGGAGGTTATTCTCGCTATGGCCGAAGCTATGGTTTCTGTCCTTAAAAAGGGAGGTAAGATTCTTCTCTGTGGCAACGGGGGCAGCGCCGCTGATGCCCAGCACATTGCTGCTGAGCTTGTTGTAAGGCTGTTCAAGCTCGAGCGCAAAGCTTTGCCAGTGATTTCTCTGGCTACGAACACGTCTGCCCTAACCGCGGAAGGCAACGACCACGGCTTTGAAAGCATCTTCTCGCGCCAGGTGGAGGCATACGGAAAGCCGGGTGACTTACTCATTGCGCTTAGCACCAGTGGGAATTCCCCGAACGTCCTTCGGGCGGCCGAGCAGGCCCGAAAGCAAAATATGAAGGTCATCGGCATGACCGGCGAGGGTGGGGGAAAGTTAAGGAAATACAGCCATCTTCTGTTCGTTGTGCCCGCGAAACACGCCGCCCGGGTTCAGGAGGTTCATATCACCGCAGGCCACATTGCCTGCGAATTGGTCGAGCGCAATCTTTTTGGAGAATACTGATGCATCTCCTGGTGACTGGCGGAGCAGGCTTTATCGGCTCGAATTACGTGAAATACGTCTTTAAGAAGCATCCTTCGTATCGAGTGACCGTCCTCGATAAGCTCACCTATGCCGGGAACTTAGATAACCTCCTTGAAGTGAAAGGACTCAAGAACTACCGGTTTGTTCGGGGAGATATTTGCGATGCCAAACTCGTCAACCGGTTGGCCAATGGGTACGATGCTATTCTGAACTTTGCCGCCGAAACCCATGTGGACCGTTCCATCCTCGGCCCGGCCTCCTTTGTGACCACGGATGTATATGGAACTCATGTCTTGCTTGAAGCCGTGCGAGCATTTGGAATTAAGCGTTTTGTTCAGATTTCTACGGATGAAGTCTATGGCAGTATCGAAAAGGGGTCTTTCAAAGAGACCGACCCGTTGCATCCCTCCAGCCCGTATTCTGCCAGCAAGGCTGGTGCCGACCTCCTGGCCCTTGCTTATTATAATACGTACAAACTTCCAGTTTTGATCACCCGCAGTTCTAATAACTTCGGCCCCAACCAGTATCCGGAGAAGCTCATACCGCTCTTCATCACCAACCTTATCGAGGGAAAGAAGATACCGCTGTACGGTGACGGCCTCAACGTCCGCGACTGGCTTTATGTCACCGACAACTGTGAAGGGATCGATGTCGTTCTCCACAAGGGCAAAGCTGGGGAGGTTTACAACCTTGGCGCAGACAATGAATACACCAATCTAGAGATTACCCATCGCATCCTCAAGGCCCTGCGCTGGCCTGAATCGATGATCGAGCGGGTTAAAGACCGCCCGGGGCACGACCGCCGCTATTCCATCAACTGCCGCAAAGCCCGATCCCTCGGCTGGAAGCCCCGCTATCGCTTCGACCAGGCCATCCGCGAGACGATTCACTGGTATCAGCAGAATGCCTGGTGGTGGAAGAAGATTAAGGGTGGAGAGTTTCAGAAGTACTACCTTAACTGGTACGGATCGCTGCGCAAGAAACCCTCCGGCCGGTAGAAAGGCATCTGGTTCGCAATAGGCCATGAACTGGGCTGAGATTTACCGTTTCCGCTATTTCCTTCGCAACATGGTTGTCCGGGATCTGAAGGTTCGCTACAAAGGCTCGGTTTTGGGCCTTCTTTGGTCTTTGATGAATCCCCTTTTGATGATGCTCGTCTTTTATGTGGTCTTTACCTTCGCCTTTAAAATAAATATCCCCCACTATCCTGTCTTTCTCTTGTGTGGCTTGGTGCCTTGGAATTTCTTTGCCATCTCCATTTCAAACGCTACCGGATCCATTATCGGCCAAGCGGGTTTGGTGAAGAAGGTAGCGTTTCCTCGTGAGATTTTGCCTTTAGCATCTAATTTAGCAAATTTAGTCCATTTCGGGATCGGCCTCCTCATCTTGTTCGGTTTGATGGTCATCTTCCGGGTTAAAATCGGTTATTGGGCTCTGGGTTTGCCGGTTTTGGTTTTGACCCAGGTTGTCTTCGTCTTCGGTTTATCTCTGATCCTTTCCTCTCTGAATGTCTTTTATAGGGATGTTCAGCAGATTCTTGAAGTTCTCATCCAGCTTTGGTTTTATCTTACCCCGACCTTTTATCCCCTCTCTATGATCCCAGAACGGATTCAGCACTTTCAGAGGTTATATCAGAGCAATCCAACACGGTTATTTTACTTCCTTTCCACGATTCCCGTACGTCGCCTCTACCTGCTCAATCCGATGGCAGGATTGGTAACGATGTACCGGGCCATTTTGTTTGAGAATCAGATACCCTCTTACAAACTTTTATTGACCACAGTCATCGTGTCCGTGTTCACCTTCCTTCTCGGGACTTTGGTCTTCAGCCGTTATCGGTTCCGCTTTGCTGAAGAACTCTGATGAATGCCATCGTTGTTGAGCATGTCTCCAAACATTTCCGTATCTTCCGGGGACGGGAAGATACCCTGAAGGGCGCCTTTGCCCGTTTTTTTCGCTCCCGTGTCCACCCCGAGGAGTTCTGGGCCCTGCGGGATGTTAGTTTTTCCGTAGCTCAAGGCGAGACTTTTGGGATCATTGGGGAGAACGGGTCTGGCAAAAGCACCCTTCTCAAACTTTTATGCGGGATTTTAAGGCCCGATCAGGGAAGCATCGGCATTAATGGGCGAGTGGCTGCCCTTTTGGAGCTCGGGGCGGGTTTTCATCCTGAACTGACTGGACGCGAAAACATCTATCTCAACGGCTCACTGCTGGGGTTTTCCAAGACGCAGATAGACAAGCGTTTCGACGAAATCGTTGCCTTCGCCGAATTGGAGGCCTTCATTGACACCCCTATTAAGCACTATTCCTCGGGCATGTATATCCGCCTGGGGTTCGCTATTGCGGTGAACGTAGACCCCGATGTGCTGCTGATTGACGAGGTCCTGGCCGTGGGGGACGAGACTTTTCAACACAAATGCTACGAGCGCCTCCAAGATTTTAAACGGCGCGGAAAAACATTTATATTAGTAACGCACGATCTCTCGGCAGTAGAAATTTTCTGTTCGCAGGCAATGCTCCTGCAGGGAGGAAGAGTAGTTACGAGTGGGGCGAGCCGCAAGGCGATTGATGTGTACCGTGGGCAGGTTGCCAATAAGGAGGAAGGAGCTCTGGCTGAGGAAACCACCCGGCTGGCCGAAGTGGCATCTAACCGTTGGGGGACTCGAGAAGTGGAGATCACAGGCGTTTCACTTCTGGACCCACAGGGCATACAGCGACATCGCTTTCAGGCCGGTGAATCCATGATTATTCGCATTACCTACCATGCGAAGGTTCGCATTGAGGATCCAGTTTTTGGTATCGCCATTCACCGAAGCGACGGAATACATGTGACCGGGATGAATACAGCTTTTCAGGGTCTTTATTTCCCATCGATTGAAGGCGAGGGATTCATTGAGTGTTATTTAAACTCTCTGACCTTGAATTCGGGAAACTATTTCGTTTCGGTATCTGCGCACAATCGGGATTCCTCCCGAACCTATGACTACCAAGACAGGCTTTACGAGATGAGTATTCTTTCTGGTGAGAAGGTTTGTGCGGTAGGGGTAGCTCATTTGCCCTATGAATGGAAGGCTTCCCAAGCCTTTCGTTCATAGTAAGTTTTAATTATGCGAGAGTCACAATGGTTGCTCAGTTCAATTTACTAAATCATCCTATCTGTTTAACGTACCCTCGGCGATTTACGCCATTCTCCGCATGGCATGAGCATATACCGTTTGCTATGTTTTTGGCAGACCTGATGAAACCGAAGGTGATTGTTGAGCTTGGCACTCACTATGGGGATTCCTACTGTTCCTTTTGTCAGGCTGTTCAAGAGCTTCGTTTAGAAACGCGGTGCTATGCAGTGGATACATGGAAGGGCGACTCCCAAACAGGCTTTTATGGACCAGAGGTATTGGCAGACTTACGTGCTTATCATGACCCTCTTTACGGGAGTTTTTCTAGACTAATCCAGAGTACTTTTGATGAGGCGCGACCACATTTTCAACCCGGGACCGTTGATGTACTGCACATCGATGGTTATCATACTTATGACCAGGTTCGGCACGACTTTGATGGTTGGATGCCATTTCTGAGCCCTCAGGGAGTGATCCTCCTTCACGATATCAACGTCATGGAACACGACTTCGGAATCCGGAAGTTCTGGGACGAGATTTCGGCACACCATCCTCATTTTGAATTCGTCCATGGCCATGGTTTGGGTGTGCTGGGCATTGGCCGGAATCAGCATCCAACATTACAGAATGTTTTTGTGGCCTCCGAAAATGACTTAGTTGCTTTTCGGAATCTATTTTTTGAATTGGGTCATAGGTTAACCTTAGAACGTCAGCATGCAGAGGCGTTGATCGAGCGTGAAAGGTTAACTCGGGAAGTCGCACATCTCCAAGCCGACTTGCAAGGTTCCCAACAGACCTTGGAGCAGAAACAGAAGGAAGTGAGTCAAATCCAGGAAACGTGGCAAGTGTGCCAGCAAGCCTTAGTCAATAGGGAGGCGGAAGCAATTCGTCTTCAGGCTTCGCTGCAGAACCAGACGCAAACCCTGGAAGCCATTTATGCTTCCCGGAAATGGAAGATCCTGCAAAGGATTCATCGCCTAAAGATTTACCTAAGAGGAAGAGAAGATGGCCGCTAACCCGGGAAGAGGGGAATCTTTCAAAGGCCCTGGATCAATATCTACCGAGATTAACGTCCAGGCCCTAATGCAGGAAGTGGAATCGGCAGTCATATCGGCACGAGACGAAAAATCGGAAGGGCGTTCAGAGGCCATCCTCTGGACCTTCGGTAAAAATATAACCTCGGCGTCATCGGGTTTCCACACCCCAAACGGTGGTTTCATGTCAGATGGGTTATCACCCATCAACAATATGTTCTCGAAGCGCTGGGATATTTGGGATCCCGAGCCGGTCCCGTCACATCGTAGCGGAATCGGCGGCTGGGTCGTTCGTTTTTTTAAACGCAATTATCTAAGGCTGCTTCACCCCTTCCACAATGAGTTGCTCCGAAAGCAGCGGACCATTAATGTTTATTTCGCCGAGACCATTAGGGGGTTGCAGAAGGAAATCGAGGCGCAAAAGAAACAGGCTTTTGTAGGCGAATCGCAAAGCCGTGAGGGCTTGGAGGTTTTCCGATACTTTCCCAAGTTTACTATGTTGATGCCTGTATGGAACTCCGAACCGAAGTACTTGCGTCGAGCGATCCTATCGGTAGTCCAACAGCATTATCCTTTCTGGGAGTTGTCGATTTGCGATGACGGATCAGATCGAAAAGATTTTTGGAGTATTTTGGGGGAATATGCTCGCCTGGACAAACGCATCCATTTGACCCGTCTGTCTTCTCGTCAGGGCATTGCCGCAGCCACGAATGCTGCCCTCGCCCAGGCTTCTGGGGATTTTGTCGGGTTCTTGGACCATGATGATGAACTCGTCCCCGACACTTTATGGGAAGCGGCACGCTGGATCAACCAGGATCCTGGAACTGATCTTATCTACACCGACGAGGATCATCTGAGTTCGGAAATGAGGGTGGAGCCTCGTTTCAAGCCGTCATGGTCACCCGACCTACTGCTCTGCTTTAACTACATCTGCCACTTCGTCGTTCTCCGGACCTCCATCCTGAGGGAGTTGGGAGGGTTGCATCTGGGTTACGAGGGAGCCCAGGATTACGATCTTCTCCTGCGAGCCACGGAGAAGACCGGGAATATTAAACATATTCCACAGATTCTCTATCACTGGCGTAAATCCGAGACCTCCGTTTCTGCAAATATGAACGTTAAACCCCAAGCGACCCTCAGCGGACAGCGAGCCCTTGCTGCGGCCTTGGAGCGCAGGGGAATTCAGGGGACGGTGGAGGTTGTCACGCAGGGGATCTTTCGGGTGAAACGTGCTCTAGTAGGTTCTCCCCTTATCAGCATCGTCATCCTGAGCAAAGATAACATTGGTGATTTGAAGAACTGCCTAGAAAGCATTCGCAAAAAGAGCAGTTACCGGAACTACGAAATCATTATCGTGGACAATGGAAGCGAAGAGCAACAGACGATCTCCTACCTTTCTTCCTTGCCGGACCGTATTCTCCGAGTTGAGGGGCCTTTCAACTTTTCCCGTCTCAATAATCTTGGAGCTCGTCAGGCCCGAGGGGAAATTATCCTTTTTTTGAACGATGATACTCAAGTGATTTCTCCGGATTGGGTAGAGGCGATGTTAGAGCAGGCCCAAAGGAAAGAGGTTGGTGTAGTCGGAGCAAAATTGATATTTCCCAACGGGACAGTCCAACATGCTGGGATTGTTTTAAACGTAGATGGACGGCCTACGGCTCATATCTTTGTTGGCGCCAACCCGGAAGACTGGGGGTACGAGAACGCCCTTCAAACTGTGCGTAATTATTCTGCCGTCACCGGAGCATGCCTGATGATACGGCGAGGGGTCTTCGAGGAAGTAGGAGGATTCGACGAACAGTATGACATGGTGTTTAGCGATGTGGACCTCTGCCTTCAAGTTCGTGAGAAAGGGTTTTTAATCGTCTGGACCCCTTATGCTCAGCTTCAACACCGGGAATTCGGGACACGACCCAGAAATCAGGATCCCCCTCAGGACCTCGATCGCTTCGTGACTCGCTGGCAACGGCTCATCAGCCAAGGCGATCCTTACTATAATCCTAACCTCTCCGTCCTTTAAAGAAGGTTAGTGAATAGCCAATTCATTCCTTCCATGACCTCCAAACCCGTTCTTAAAATTGTCTGGCAGTCTGCAGCTGTCTGGCCCGTAGGTTACGCCCGATACTCCTCCCAACTCCTTCATTCCCTAGATGCCTTGGGGGTGGAGGTGGCTTACCGCTTTGCTTATCATGACAGTCTGGTATGTGGACACTTCGATGAACCACAGGACACCGGAGACCCCGTGATCAATCGGATGTATAAGAACCGGGCGGATCCGAACTTCCCGCAGGTCGTTTGCGCCGGGCCCGAACTTTTCCGTAGGAATTTCGGCCGGTATCGGATCGGGTTTGCCACGACCGAAGTTAACGGCATACCCCGGGATTGGGTGGAAGCCTGCAACCAAATGGATGAGGTGTGGGTGTTGTCGCCCTTCAACGAACAAGCCTTTCGGGATAGTGGAGTAAATCGTCCCTTGAGTGTGATCCCTGGAGGAGTGGACCCCTTGCGATATAATCCCCAGGTTCAAGGGCATTCTCTAAAAGATCATTTCTTGTTTCTTTCAGTTTTCGAATGGTCCGAGCGCAAAGCTCCGGAAGTTTTGCTTCGTGCCTTCAATCACGAATTCAAATCCAGCGAGGAAGCCATTCTACTCTGTAAGGTCATGGTTCCTCCCTGGGCCTCTTTCGATGTTCCGGCCTTAGTCCGGGGCCTTCGGCTTTCATCAGCGGGTGGTAGGATCGTCGTGGACTTGAACACCTATCTTCCCGCCTCGCAAATGGCGAACCTCTACAGGTCAGCGGACTGTTTCGTCCTACCCAGTCGGGGGGAAGGATGGGGTCTTCCGGTCTTTGAGGCCATGGCCTGTGGCTTGCCGGTAATCGTTACCCAATGGGGAGCCCCCCAAGATTACCTGACCGAAGCGATTGCCTATCTCATTCGGGTTAAGAAGTTGGCTGTTGCGATGGGAGGTAAGTATCCCTATAGTGGCTACCAATGGGCCGAGCCGGATGAGGAGCATTTCCGAACCTTGATGCGGCAGGTCTACGAGCACCGCGAGGAAGCTCGCCAAAAGGGACTTAAAGGAAGCGAATTTGTACGCCAGGAGCTCACTTGGGAACGAGCTGCCTTAAAGGTCGTCGGTCGGTTACAGGAAGTGATAAATCATGGGGATCTGGCTAGATCTTCTCCACAGGTCCTTCATCAAAAGGTGTTCCGCATTGGCATCGACGCCAGCCGCACTATCCCGCCAAGGGAGAGGTCGGGAATCGGCACTTATGCGCAAACCTTGATCGAGGGATTATCTCGGGTTGACACCACGAACCAGTATGTTCTTTATCCTGGGTTCGGGGATTTCCTCCATCCGGAGTATGGTCCAACGTGCGACCTCGTGGTTCCGCGACGGGATAACTTTAAAAAATACTCAGGCCCACTTCCGGCTTTTTCCCATAATCGTCTCGGGCCTCTTCCACGAACTCAAAACGAGACGGTAGATGTCGTTCATTCAACTGCTTTTTCAAGTCCCGACGTCTCACCCGCAAAGCTCGTGGTCACGGTATTTGACCTAACCTATCGCCTTTTCCCTGGATTTCATCTTCCTTCTAACGTGACCTTTTGTGAGGCCCAAATGCAGGTCGCAACGAAACAGGCAGTATGTTTTATTTCCATATCGGAGCAGACCAAACAAGACCTCATGAGCTGCTACGCCGTGGACGAAGCACGCATTCGGGTTATTCCTCTAGCGGTCAGCTCGCGGTTCGGTCCGGCGATACCGGAAGCGGCCGTCCAGGCCGTTTTACGAAAATATCGCCTTCCCACTAATTTTATTTTCTCCTTAGGCTCGTTGGAGCCGAGAAAGAACACTACTGCTCTTCTCCGTGCCTATGCGCGGTTAAAGTTGGAAGAGCAATCCGATCACCCTCTGGTCATCGCTGGCTGCGCAGGCTGGCTAAACAGCAATGTTCGTTCCGTGGTGGAGGATCTCAAGCTTGGCAGCCAAGTCAAATTCCTAGGTTATGTGGACGAGTGCGACCTTCCCGCCCTCTACCGAGCTGCCAGCCTTTTCGTTTACCCCTCTCTCTACGAGGGGTTCGGCTTGCCTGTTCTTGAAGCAATGAGTTGTGGGGTGCCTGTCGTGATTTCGAATAGCTCATCTCTTCCCGAGGTTGCTGGCGATGCTGCCCTTTACTTTGATCCACATTGCGTCGAGGAATTTACCGAACAGATGACTCGCCTGCTTTCAGATGAGACTCTTCAAGAGGAATATCGTCAACGTTCTCTTTCGCGTTCGCAACACTTTTCCATGGAGCGAATGGCCATGCAAACATTGCAGATCTATGAAGAAGTGGCTCCTCTCTGACGAGGGGTGTCGGGGACTGGATAGGATGACTTCGCTACAATGGAGAACCCTGTTTCATGAACACAGTCCCTAAGCCGCTTGCTTTTGTCGTCCAGCGTTACGGCCCCGAGGTAAACGGCGGGGCTGAACTACTTTGCCGCCAGGTGGCTGAACGTCTCAGTAATTCATTGTCTGTTGAGGTCCTGACTACTTGCGCGTTGGACCACGTGACCTGGCGGAACGAGTATCCGGCGGGGGAGACGACGATTCATGGCATCCCGGTGCGGAGGTTTCCGGTGGACTACCAGCGCCGGCAAAGCCTCTTTCGGTTTCTCTCCCTGTTGACTGCTCACCTTCGACCACGATGGTTACGAAAACTATTACCCCAGAAATTGCTTCAGGCGCTCTGGATGCGAGTGCAGGGACCATATTCGGCTCAGCTTTTCAATTTTTTAAAAGAGCATGCCGAGAATTATGCCAGCTTCGTGTTTTTTACCTATCTGTACTGCACTACATATTTTGGACTTCGTCCTGTGGCTGCCAAAAGCCTGTTGATTCCCACAGCCCACGATGAGCCGTATCTCTATCTGGATATCTTCCGGAATGTATTCTGCTCCCCCCTCGGGATTATTTTCATTTCTCCTGAGGAGCGAGACTTGGTCCATCGAGTATTTGAAAACGAAGGGATTCCCAGCGCGGTACTCGGGATCGGGATCGAAGCCCCATCCCTGACCGACGAGACTGCCTTTCGGCGCAAGTATGGGGTTCAGGGGGACTACCTCCTCTATGTAGGCCGGGTGGACCGAGCCAAGCGCTGCCCGGAGCTGTTCAATTATTTTCTAACCTACATCAGGAGATCAGGAAAGGCAATCTCCCTGGTTCTCGTGGGTCGTCCGACCGTCTCCATCCCTAAACATCCTCGCATTGCATCCTTGGGGTTTGTGCCTGAAGAGGATAAATGGGAAGCCATAGCTGGATGCCGGGTTAATGTGATCCCCTCAAAGTACGAAAGCCTCTCACTTTCCCTTTTGGAAGGATGGGCTTTAGGTAAGCCGGCACTGGTCAATGGCCGCTGCGCTGTGCTCAAGGGTCATATCCAGCGTTGTGGGGGCGGACTCTGGTATGATAATTATGCGACTTTTGAAGAAGGGCTCGACTGCCTTCTGGATGGTCGGGACAGCGAACAGATGGGGAAGAAGGGGAAGGCCTATGTGCAGGAGAATTTTCGCTGGGACCGTGTGATCCAGGGTTATCAATCCATGTTAGCCAAGATCGAAGCTAAGAATTGAGAATGGCAAACCACCACCATCATGCAATTGTCTTGCGGATTTCAAAAGATAAGGTTCACCTTTTCAATTTATCTCTTTTCTCCTTGCTCCCTTTTCCACAGCCACAAAATATAGTGGTTGGTAAACAGGGAAATCGAGTAGAGGGCGTGAACACGGCGTGAATACTTCGTGAACACCGCGGAAACTTCCATGGGATTTCGGAGCTTTGTCGGCCATACTTACGAGACATCTTTTAGAATGCCACAATATATAGTGGTCGCCATTTTGCGAGTTCCAAGCTAATCATCTGTGAAAAATGTAGAAATGGTTACGTGTTAGGGTTAGCTTGATTTCAAAAAATTTCTTACTTTAGCAAGATATGGTCCCTTTTCAGAGTAAATTTATCGAAGATGAGCGAGTCGAAAGGCTTCTGATAGTCCTCGTTCTCCTCTTGGGGTTCAGTCTTCATCTTATTCGCATCCAAGCACCCCTCTTAGGCTACCATTCTTGGCGGCAATGCGCCACTGCCATGGTGGCCCGCAATTTCGTCCGCAACAGCTTCCGGATTTTATACCCCCAAGTAGACCTTGCAGGCCCCAATCCCGGAACCTGGGGCGTGGAATTCCAGATATATCCCTTCTTAGTAGCCTTGCTCTACAAGCTTTTTGGAATTCGCGAATGGCTCGGTCTGCTGTTGTCTTCAGGATTTGCTGTGGGGACGGGTTTGGTTTTCTACCTTCTCGTATACGGCTTGCTGGGAAGGGCGGTGGGATTCGTCAGTCTTGCTCTGTTGAACATTTTACCGGTCTTTGTATATTTTACCCGAGCCTTCATGCCCGAATCCCTGATGGTATTCGCTTCTGTTTCGAGCATCTTCTTTATTCGGAAATGGTTCCTAAAGCAAAATATCTTTTGGTTGATTGCTTCAGGATTAGCACTTGCTTTGGCCATTTTGCTCAAGGCCAACGCCGGATACCTTTTAATACCTATTGGATGGGTCATCTGGAAGGTTTATGGAGGAAAATTACTGGTTTACTGGGAAACCTGGTTTTTTTTGCTTCTCTCCCTCCTTCCGCCCCTACTCTGGTATCTTCACGCTCGTCATTTAGAGATGGCCATGAATGTCTTTAATCCCGGTGGCGACGTGAAGTGGGGCAGTTTTGCATTCTGGTTTTCCTGGCGATTTTATCACCGGGTCTTCTTGCAGTGGTCCTGTGAGCAGACCCTTCTATACCCTGGGTATGCCCTAGCCCTGCTGGGCCTCCTCTGGGGATGGAGGGATCCAAAGATCGGTCTTTTAAAGGTTTGGCTCTTGGGCGTTGTCATCTCTTTTTTTTTAGTAGCTGGCGGAACCATTGTTCACGTTTATTACACGATTCCTTTGGTTCTTCCTGGGGCTGTCTTCGCGGGGTACGCCATAACTAGGTTATGGTTCCTACCACAACGCGCTCTTCGAATTTGGGGCAGGGGTGTGGTAATGCTCAGTTTCATTGTTATTGCTGGGGTCTCAGTCGAGAAGCTCCTCCGCTGGACCAAGCCCGACGGGGCGACGTTTCGTGCGGCCCTCATGGCGAAAGAGTTGACCCCTCCGGGAAGCCTCCTCCTCGCCTGCGATGACGGCCAGCCCGAGCTTCTGTACTACGCTGACCGCAAAGGCTGGCACCTTCATCCCGAAGAGTGTTCTCCTGAGGTCCTTAGGGGCTATGGTGATAAAGGGGCACACTACTTTCTGACGAGTTGGTTTGGCGACCTCACTCGGAGCCCAGCTCTTTCCGGATATTTTTCAACGCGCCTCCGTTCTATCCGTCAGGAGGACAACATCTACCTGGGCGAGTTTCGGTAAGCTGTGCGCATCGGTCTGGATGTCCGCATGCTCAGCTATTCCGGGATCGGCACGTATCTCCGGGGTCTGCTCTCGGGGCTTTTAAGCATTTCCGGTGAAGAGGGATATGTGTTGTTCGGAAAGGACGAGGAAACCCGGAGATATCTCAAGAATGGCAAATCCCAGACGCTAACCTGGAATGCGGGTCCTTATGATCCCTTCTCCCCATGGCTGCACCCCGTGAAGTGGAACGGCCTCGATCTTTTTCACTGTCCGCATTACAATTTGCCATACGGAATCAAGAGGCCGAGGGTAATCACCGTTCATGACTTGATTCATCTGGTCTGCCCGGAGTTGTTGACGGACCGCAAAGCTCACTGGTATGCCTCCTGGATGCTGCCCAGCGCAACCCGCAGGGCGGCCCATATCCTCACGGTTTCGGAGTATTCCAAACAGGAAATCCTCCGACATCTCAAGGTTCAAGAAACGAAGGTTACGGTGATTTATCACGGGGTGGAAGAAGCGTTCCATCCGCTGTCGAAAATCGAGGTCGAGTCGTATCGCGTAGGTCACAGGCTTCCTGAGCGGTTTCTTCTCTATGTCGGTCTGCTAAAGCCTCATAAGAACGTCGTCCGCCTCCTCAGGGCCTTCTCCGCTCTCCATCTTGACGGAGTTTCGTTACTTCTAGTCGGAAAAAGGGACGGCCGTTATCGTGAGCTCAATATGGTTTTAGAGAAGGAAGCTTTTCGCAAAAACGTAATCTTTCTTTCCTCTATTCCCTTTGAGGAACTGCCCTTACTCTACAATGCCGCGGAAAGCCTTATCCTTCCCTCTCTCTACGAGGGCTTCGGGCTTCCCGCACTGGAGGCCATGGCCTGCGGCACCCCAGTCGTCTGTTCCCAAGCGACGTCTCTTCCCGAGGTCGTCGGGGATGCTGCCGTTCTGATGGATCCCTTCTCGGTGAGATCCCTTACCGAAGCCATGCAAAAAATATTAAGGGATTCCGCGCTCCGCTCCGAGTTAAGGGGCAAGGGATTTAAGAGGGCCAAGCAGTTTCGCTGGCAGGAGGCCGCGGCCAAAACGCTTAGAGTGTACCGTGAGGTCGCCAATCGATGAAAGTCGCGCTGGTTCACGATTGGCTCACTGGCATGCGGGGAGGTGAGAAATGCCTGGAGGTTTTCTGCGAGCTTTTTCCTCAGGCCGACTTGTATACTCTGGTCTGGAACCAAACAACGGTCTCCAAGGCGATCGAACGAATGTCGATCCGTGTCTCATTCATCGACCGTTTGCCCGGAAAATCCGAAGGTTATCGACGCTACCTTCCGTTATTTCCCAGGGCCATTGAATCCCTGGATGTCAAAAAATTCGATCTCATTCTCTCCTCCAGCCACTGCGTGGCCAAAGGAGCGATTCCAGGAACAGGAGCTTTGCATCTGTGTTATTGCTTGACCCCCATGCGATATGTCTGGGAACTCGAGCCGGTTTATTTCACCCCCGAGCGTTACGGGTTCCTGCGGCGTTGGGCCATTGGTCGGGTGACTCGTCGACTCCGAGCCTGGGATGCGAAAACGTCTTCTCGGGTTCATCGGTTTATCGCTATCTCACATCATGTAGCAGCTCGGATCAGGGAGCATTACGGCCGTGAAGCCGAGGTCATCTATCCGCCGGTCGATACGGAGTTCTATCGTTCCAACGGCGTCTCCCCTAAACGCGAGGATTTCTATCTCATCGTCTCGGCACTGGTGCCATACAAGAAGCTAGAGATCGCTCTGGGAGCTTTCCAAAAGCTGCCTTCCCGGCTGGTCATCATCGGGCAAGGGACTGAAAGACGCACGCTTGAGCGCATGGCGCCGCCCAACGTTCAATTCCTTGGCTGGGTCGGGGACGAAGTCGTGCGCGACTATTATCTTCGTTGCCGGGCCGTGCTATTCCCGGGGGTCGAAGACTTAGGCATCGTTCCCCTGGAAGCCCAAGCATGCGGAGCACCAATCATCGCCTATCACGCCGGGGGTGCCCTGGAGACGGTCATCGAAGGAGAGACAGGTTTATTTTTTGACGAACAAACAGCCGAATCACTGCGTCGTGCGATTCGGGAGTACGAAAAGATTTCCTTCGATCCCCTCGCCCTGCGCCTAAACGCAGAGCGTTTTTCCAGGAAGAGGTTCGTCTCCGAAATCAAAGGCTTCGTACGTCGGGTTTGGGCTGAGCACCATAGTCAAGGAGGCCTGCCGTGGTAAAGAAAGAAGAGCTCTACCTCTCCCTGGCTACATTTCTGAGCGACGCTCTCTCCGTGGTCGTTGGATTTCATCTCGCCTATTACCTACGATTCCATGCAGGCCTCATTCCGGTGATTAAAGGGATTCCGCCGCTACAGCTGTATCTCTTTGGCTCCCTGCTTGTGGCTATGGTCTGGATAGTTCTCTTGACAGCAAGAGGGCTCTATCGACCCCGGCGTTGGCTTTCGCTCGGGGGTGAACTTGGCCAGGTATTTCGCGGAACTGGGATCGGAACCATAATTGTCCTGGCTTTCACTTTCTTTTACCGCGAACCATCTTACTCTCGCGTCGTCCTGGTCCTGGCCTGCCTGTTAAGTTTCCTTCTTTTGGCTTTAGGTCGATTCTTTTTATACCAAATTCATCTCGGCTTCTTATCCCGGGGAATCGGGACCAGACGAACGGCGATTGTGGGAACCGGGGAAATGGCTGCGACGGTCGCCCGGAGGCTTCTCGCTTCCCCGCATCTCGGATATCAACCCATCGGCTTCGTAGTCGAAGATGTTTCGGTGTCTTTTCAAGATGCTGGACTAAAAATCTTGGGAACCGTGGATGACATCATGGCTTTGGTCGAGCGCGAGAACCTGGAAGCCTTGATTCTTGCACTCCCGGCGGAACACCACCGTCGAGTTATGGAAGCGGCTTGGCAAGTGGAAGGTCGTGAGGTTGATCTCAGGTTCGTTCCCGACCTCTACGAGCTCCTGACTAGCAAGGTTGGCCTTACGGACCTGGATGGAATCCCTCTCCTAGGGTTACGAGAATTTCCCCTACAGGGGTGGAACCGGGTGTTCAAGAGGTGTTTCGACATCACCTTCTCCGTCCTTGGTCTTCTTCTCCTTTCTCCCATGTTTCTAGTCTTGGGCCTGTTGATTAAACTTACCTCCCGCGGGCATGTTTTCTATAGGCAGAACCGGATTGGCTTAGATGGATCCCGGTTTGCAATATGTAAGTTCCGCTCGATGATTGAAAACGCTGAAGCCGACACCGGCCCCGTATGGGCCAAGGAGGGCGATCCCCGCCAGACACGTTTGGGATGGTTCCTTCGGCGGTACAACCTAGATGAGCTTCCCCAACTTTGGAATGTGCTGAGAGGGGACATGAGCCTGGTTGGACCTCGCCCCGAGCGGCCAGCATTCGTGGAAGGATTCCGGGAGTTTATCCCGCGTTACTTCGAACGTCACCAAGTGAAGTCCGGGATCACAGGCTGGGCCCAGGTAAACGGTCTCCGGGGCAACACGCCGATCACCGAGCGGACACGCTATGACCTTTACTATGTGGAAAATTGGTCTCTGGGGTTCGATCTCTGGATTGTGTTTCTTAGCCTGTTCGAACCCCTCATCCGGAAAAGACGCCTGAAAGATGGGTTGAAAGTTAAATGAAAATTAGGTATAATTTAACTCTTATGATTTTGAGCCTTTAAGAATGTTTCGCAGATTTTTTCAGAACCTAGACATCAAGATCGTTTCTATCCTTATCGCCCTCCTGCTGTGGGCTCATGTGGTCACGGATAAGGAATACGGAAGCTCTATTCCCGTGCTTTTGGTTGTCAATAAGCCTCGTCCTGGGGTTGTTCTGGTGGAAAGCCTCCCAAAGGAGGTCCCGGTTTTGATTCGAGCCAAGGGTCGAGACCTGATTCGCATGCACTTGAAGCGCTATGCCCCAAGTGTGAAGCTCAATCTTGAGCTGCTGCCGGTTGGGAAGACCCTCCTCGACCTTTCGCTGGATCAAATTGAGGTTCCTCTCGGTATCACGGCCAAACCCTTGCGTTTCTTGATTTCGGCTCCTTTGAACGTGGTACTCGATACTCTCTTGGAAAAGCGGATTAGGGTTCGACCGTTTCTCGAGGGCGACCTTGCTGACGGCTTCGCGTTGGGAGGCCCGGCCATAGCGCAACCGGAGTGGGTGACTCTCAAAGGCCCGAAGCAGGTCCTCTTGGGCCTCGATGCCATTTCCACTCATCCGGTGAATTTAGAGGAACGAGATCGGCCTATCGAAGAAAGCATTTCTTTGGATCTTTCGGGGCTCAAATTGGTTCGTGCCTTTCCTGAGACCGTGACGGTCACCGTCGCCGTGGAAGCGATGACAGAGAAAATCATGGAGCGCGTCCCAATCAGGCTGGTGGACTCTAAACGTCGGCCCGGGACGACTCTTGAGCCACAGACGATTCGGCTGGTCGTTCAGGGCCGGGACCAAGAGATGGTCAGGCTCCATGAGCGGAGCGTTTCTGCGAGCATAGAGGTGAGCAACCTTCCCTCCGGAACATATGTCCTACCGGCCCGAATAGAACTTCCCAAGGGCTTCATGCTCAAATCCGCTACCCCGGAACATTTCAAGGTTGTAGTGAAGTAAAATGCTCGTGTTAGGCATTGAGACCTCCTGTGACGAGACCGCAGCCGGCGTGGTCAGGAACGAGCGCGAGGTTCTCTCCAATGTTGTCTACTCCCAACTCGTACACCGAAGATACGGGGGCGTTGTCCCGGAATTGGCCTCCAGGGAACATCTCAAGGGCATCGTGCCCGTTATCGAGGAAGCGCTTGGTCAGGCGAGGATTCGCCTCGAGGAGGTAGATGGCATTGCCGTTACCAACGGTCCGGGACTGGTAGGTTCGCTTTTGGTGGGATTGATGTATGCGAAAGCTCAGGCCTATTCTCTGAAGAAACCCTTGATCGGCATTCATCACCTCGAGGGCCATCTGTTTGCGAACCTGCTTCAAGAGCCTGATTTAACTTTTCCTTTGATATTTTTAGCGGTCTCCGGCGGCCATACGGAGCTGATCTTGGTCCGAGGGAAGGGAGACTACGGGAATTTAGGGGGATCCTTAGATGATGCAGCAGGAGAGGCGTTCGATAAAGTGGCGAAACATCTGGGCCTGGGTTATCCCGGGGGCCCAGAAATCGAGAATATCGGCAAAGGAGGAGATCCCAACTTTGTGAAATTTCCGCGGGCTTATCTTAATGAAGGGAGTCTGGATTTTTCCTTCAGCGGAATCAAGACAGCCGTGGTTTATTACGTCCAAGATAAAACCCGCCGCTTCCTTCAGGATCACCTTGCCGACCTTTGCGCAAGCTTCCAGGAGGCAATCATTGATGTTTTGGTCGAGAAATGCGCCCGGGCCCTCCGTAAGACGGGTGCGAAAGCTTTGGCCTTGGGAGGGGGCGTGGCTTGCAACCGCAGGCTCCGTGAGGTTGTCAGCGAGAGGTGCCGGGCTCTCGGGGTCACCCTTTCTGTACCCGAACCATCCCTCTGCTCGGATAATGGTGCGATGATCGCCTTGGCCGGGGGTTTCAGGTTTTCACGTGGGGAGCGGTCTCCTTGGGATATTACAGCACAGGCCCGGATGGAGCTTGCTCAAAAGGGGCCCTCAAGGGGTTAGAACCCCGCTCATGGATTTCTTGAACCCGGGCGTTAAACTGGTCTTGGCCTCGGCTTCCCCCCGGCGAAAAGAGCTTCTCAGGATGTCGGGGATTTCTTTTCGGATCCGCCGGACAAGAGTGGAAGAAAACGGTCCGATACCTAAAGGGATGGACCCGGTGGATTGGGCAACAAATTGGGCTGTTAAAAAAGCTCTTAACGTTGCTACTCATTCCCAAGCTGAGATCGTATTGGGTGCCGATACCATCGTGACGATTGGAGGGAATATCCTAGGAAAGCCCAGGGATAGAAGGGATGCCCGGCGGATGCTCACGATTTTATCGGGAAAGTGGCACGAGGTCATAACCGGGGTGGCCATCGTCAAGGACGGACAGTTGCTCGCTAAGGCGGAGCGGACCCGGGTGAAGTTCAGGAAGATTTCCGCGGACGAGGTCGAAAGATATATCGCATCAGGGGAGCCCAAAGACAAGGCCGGAGCTTACGCCATCCAAGGGCGGGCCAAAGCTTTTGTGGAAAACATCAAGGGAGATTATACCAATGTGGTGGGGCTTCCCCTTAATCGTGTCTTGAGCATGCTTTCGGAGATCCAAGCAGGCATGGATAACAGGCGGATGCATGATGGCTTAAAGAAACCATTGAAAGGAGGTTATTCCGATGAGGCTCTTTGACAAGTTCAAGAAGAAAAAAGAAGCTCCGTGGACTTACCAGGGCAGTGGGGTCGACAAGGACCTGGAAGGAATGCACTTCAGGGACAACCAAAACGGCTGGGTCGTTGGTCAGAAGGGAACGATCCTGATGACTGCCAACGGAGGCATGAATTGGAACAGTCGGCCCAATCGGGTGCTCTGGCAAAATCTGAACGCAGTGTCGTTCCCAGACGAGAAACACGGTTGGGCCTCCGGTAAATTAGGGGCCATCAGCGTAACTTTGGACGGGGGACTAAACTGGGAACAGCAGACCCAACCCATGGAGGAGGAGGTCACGGACCTAGAGATGCTTCGCGATGCGGAGCACGGGTTAGCCTGCGGAGCGGGAGGGCATGTCTGGCGGACCGAAGATGGGAAAACGTGGGAGGTTATACAAACCGGTGCGGGCAAGCATCTCAGGGCACTTTCGATGTTGGATGAGAAGAACGCATGGATTTGCGGCGATACTGGGACATTGCTTAAAACCCAGGACGGAGGCAAGGCCTGGGTGACCGTCCGGGCGCCGGAGTTGGAGCACTTCACGGATATCCAATTCCTTGATCCTCAGACCGGGTGGGTCGTGTCGAGCCAACATATCTTCAAGACTACCGATGGGGGTGCTTCCTGGCAGGTTTGGAAGAACCAGTTCTATGAGGATACCATCCGCGGCCTCTGGATGTTGGACAAGCAAAATGGGTGGGCTGTGGGCGGAACCTCAGACGAGAACGCTTCGCTGTTTCTCCAAACCGTTGACGGAGGGGCCACCTGGGAACGCTTTTTAATGAAGGGGGTTGGCTTTGGTTTCCTTAATAAAGTACAGTTCACGGACCCAGAGCACGGCTGGGCCTGCGGACATGCCGGGGCGATCGTCCATTTCTTGCCGGCTGTGGCTTAACGGGGAGCCTCAGAAGGATCGTTAAAATGGTTTCGGGATTTCCCTTGCCGTGTAGGGGGAGTACTGAGATCAATCAACGAAGTTGGATAGTTGCTTAAATGTTCAAGCAAGACAAGCGAGCGAAACGGCCGCGAAAAGGGGTTTGGTCCGAGAAGGCCCTGAAGGGGGCCACTCGGGTAAGAACGATTTACACGCCGGATCATAATCAAGAGACCAAGTTGCCCTTGTTCCTCGAGGCGGTCTCCGCAGGGTTTCCTTCCCCGGCCGAGGATTATCTCGAAAGCAAAATGGACCTCAACGAACACCTCGTGAAGCATCCTGCAGCTACGTTCTTCGTCCGGGTCACCGGGGAGTCCATGCTCGAGTGCGGTATTCACACCGGCGACCTCCTGGTGGTGGATCGGGCCATTCCGCCCGCGGATGACCGCGTGGTCATTGCGGTCCTGAACGGCGAGCTGACCGTGAAGCGGATCCGCTGTCAGGCGGGAAAGCTTTTGCTCGTCCCGGAGAACAAGGCCTACAAGCCCATTCCGGTGGATCAGGAGACGAGCTTCGAGATCTGGGGCGTGGTGACCCACGTCATCCATCCCCTGTGAGCATTATGGCCTACCGGGTCGCGCTGGTGGACTGCAATAATTTCTACGTCTCCTGCGAGCGGGTCTTCGACCCGAAGCTGGAGGGGCGTCCCGTAGTGGTCCTTTCCAACAACGACGGGGTCATCATCTCACGCTCCAACGAGGCCAAGCTCCTGGGAATCGGGATGGCCGTGCCCTTTTTCAAGGTCCGGCCGATCATCGAGCGGTACGATGTCCAAACCTTCTCTGCGAACTTCGCGCTGTACGGCGATATGTCCCAGCGGGTGATGGGCACTCTGTCGCAGTTCAGTCCCGAAATGGAGATTTACTCCATTGACGAGGCCTTCCTGGATTTGTCGGGCTTCAAAGGGGTGGATCTCACGGCATATGCGCGTAAGATCATGGTCACCGTGAGGCAATGGACCGGCATCCCGGTCTCCATCGGCGTCGCCGTGACCAAAACTCTGGCCAAGGTGGCCAACGAAATTGCCAAGCATTCTCCCCGCGCCGATGGGGTGAGGAACATTGCGGATTCGTCCCATCGCGATCAGGCTCTGGCTGAAGTCGACGTGAAGGATGTCTGGGGCATCGGCCGCAGGACTGCCCCGCGCCTGAGAGAGAAGGGGATCAAGACGGCCCTGGATTTAAGAGACGCCGACGAAGTCTGGATCAAAAAGACCCTCGGCTTGCCGGGCCTAAGGACGGTCCTGGAGCTTCGCGGCACCGCCTGTCTGACCCTCGAATCCTCCCCGCCCCCGAAGCAGGGGATCACCATCTCTCGGTCCTTCGGGAAGCCCGTGGAATCCCTGGAGGACATCAAGGAGGCCGTGGCCGATTATGCCTCACGGGCTACAGAGAAGCTCCGCAGCGAAGGTTCAGTGGCCAAGGTCGTGTCGGTCTTTCTGATGACCAACCCCTTCAACCGGGATCCCCAATACCACCCCTCCATTGCCGTCGAGCTCTCCATCCCCACCAACAGCACCCCTGAGATCCTTCGCCCTGCGCTTCTGGGCCTGGAGAAGATTTATCGCCAGGGCTTCCTCTATCACAAAGCGGGGGTGATGTTAACCGGCTTAATGCCTCGGGGCCTGGTGCAGGGCGATCTCTTTCAGCCCGAGACACAAGAGCGCCGGCGCTCCAAACCCCTGATGGAGGCCGTGGACCGGATCAACGCCCGGATGGGCTCGGGGGCCGTAGCTTTTGCAGCGGAAGGAATTCACAAGGGTTGGCGGATGAAATCTGAGCGCCGCTCCCAGAGGTATACCACTCGCTGGGATGAATTGGTCGAGGTCACCGCAGCTTAGCCTATTGTTAGAACCTTTTTTGGCTTTTATGATATAATCTGGCAACCGTAAAACCTCGCAATTAAATCAGGTTGAGCGCGGCAATCCCTTAGGAAAAGTGCTTGAAAAGGATGGGGAGAGGATGGCAAGCCTTCGTGAAGCCTATCTTTTTACTTGTCTCATTGGATTCAATATAGTTCGTTTGTTTCTCTGCAATGTAATGAGTTATAATGTTTAAAAGAATATTTTACTTGTTTCAACTCACCCGTCCACTCAATGTCCTCATCACCTTCCTTTCTGTTCTTGTAGCAACGATTCTGGTATCAGGGAATTGGGTATTCTTTAGGGTGCTCATTGCCTGCCTTTCTGCAGCGCTTACAGCCGGAGCAGGAAATGCTCTGAACGACTGCTATGACCTTGAGATTGACCGCATCAACAAACCTTTCCGTCCAATCCCCTCCGGAAAAGTAAGGCTCAGGGATGCTTTCGTCCTAGCCATCGTTCTCTTTGTCGTCTCGCTTGGGATGTCAATCACTCTTGGAATTCCTGAACTTATTATCGTCTCTTCAGCCATCGTCCTACTATGGGCCTATGCGACTGTTCTCAAGCGGGTGGCACTGGTTGGGAACTTCGTGGTCAGTTTTCTGGGAGGCCTGGCATTTTTGTTAGGCGGGACAGTGGTTTTTGCCACAGCTGCCGGGTTTATCCCGGCACTGTTCGCCTTTCTGTTTCATCTTGGTCGCGAGATCGTCAAGGATGTGGAGGATATGAAGGCGGATGCTGCTCTTGGTTCCCAGACGCTTCCAATCAAGATCGGTATGCGCCCGGCCTTGATTTGTGCAGCCGTGGCTTTCGGGATTCTGGCGGCCCTGAGCCCATTTCCTTTCACTTTTGGCCTCTACCGCTGGCCTTACTTCCTTGTGGTCTTCTTCGGGGTGGACCTCGTGCTCTTGGCTTTGATGATTTGGCTGCTCATCGTCCCAAGCAATCGCAACCTGCGTACAGCCAGCGCCGTCCTCAAAGCGGATATGTTGATTGGACTCTTAGCCATCTTTTTAGGACGATAAAAACCCTATGTCTCCTTTCCAAGCTATTCTGTTGGGCGTTGTTCAAGGGCTTACTGAATTCCTGCCCATCTCCAGCTCGGGCCATCTCGCCATTCTTCCCTGGATGTTCAGGTTTCCCGATCCCGGGCTATCCTTTGATGCCGCCCTGCACCTGGGGACGCTTGTGGGCATTGTGGCTTTCCTCTGGCGAGACTGGCTGAGGCTTATAGGGTATTTCTTGCAAAGCTTGAAGCGTTGGAACCTTGCCCAAGATCATAATCAGGCCTTGGTATGGATGATATTAATTAGCACAGTCCCTGGTGGTCTGGCCGGGGTCCTGTTCGAGGATTTCGTCGAACACAAGCTCCGCGCGCCGTGGCTCGTGGCTATTCTTCTTATCGTGATGGGAATCATCCTCTGGATCGTGGATCGGGCCTCACGAAAGACAAAGGGCATGGACCAAATCACCTGGCTTGAGGCCATCGGCATCGGGCTGGCCCAGACCTTGGCCCTGGCTCCGGGCATCTCCCGTTCAGGGATTACAATCACCGCCGGGTTAATCGCAGGGCTTAAACGGGAAGATGCGGCACGGTTCTCTTTCCTGCTGGCCACTCCGATCATCCTCGGGGCCGGACTTTTCAAGGTCAGGCATCTCGTTCACGGCTTTTCCCCCGGTGAGGCACTACCCTTTGTCTTAGGGGTCTTCTCAGCGGCGCTGGTCGGCTATTTTGCTGTCTGGTTCCTGTTACGCTACCTGCAGAGAAACAGCCTCGCCCTGTTCGTTTGGTACCGCCTTCTGGCCGGAGCCGCTGTCCTTGCATTGTTCTTCCTTCGGGGGTAAGTCGTGGCCACAGCACTGCACGGATAGGACATGACCATCCTGCACCTCTTATCCCAGCTGGAGGTTACGGGTGCCGAGACTTACGTCGAATCCCTAGTTGCCGAGCTCGGCCAACGGGGTCATCGCTTTCTGGTGGCCTCGGATACTCTTACCCGGCCTGTTCAGGCGGCCTATCATGCAGTCCGTCTTCATCGTAGGGGCTGGCCTGATAGATTTAGGAACATCCGTACGGTTGTGGACATCGTCCGGAGAGAAAAAGTGGACTTGCTTCATGCCCACTCCCGGGCGGGTTCGTGGGTAGGCACGTTCGTAACTAAGACAACGGGAGCACCCTTGGTTACGACGGTCCATGGCATCCAGCACAGGCATCTCAGCCGCAGGCTCTTCCCGGCCTTTGGCCAGAGGGCCATTGCGGTCTGTACTAATATCCGCGAGCAGTTGGTAAGGGAATTAGGGGTGAGCCCGAAACGGGTGGTTGTCATTCCTAACGGGATCGATTTAACCAAATATCCTCCTGATATCTCAGGAGGAGGAACCGAACCTGTGCTTCTTTATCTCGGACGCTTTTCAGGCCCCAAGTTCCTTGTCCTTAAACGGTTCCTCTCGGAGGTGCTAGGGGACCTCCTGGGTTCTTCCCCGGAGATAAAGGTTAAGGTCGTGGGACGGATGGCCGATGGGGAAGACCTGAAAAGGGTTGTACAACCCCTTTGGGAGCGCTTCGGGAGATGTTGCGTGTCCATTCTGGGTTATCGGGAAGACCTCTCTAATTTGTTCCTATCTGCCCGCGTAGTTGTGGGCTCTGGGCGAGTTGTCCTAGAGGCTATGGCTGCAGGAAAGGCGACTATAGCCTTGGGGGAGACGGATTATCTGGGAGTCCTAACATCCAAAAATTTTAAATTCGCCTGCGCTTCCAACTTCGGAGATTGCTCTCCATCTGAACGGATTAATTTTCAGGGGGCAGCAAAGGATCTGGCGGAGCTCCTGAAGGATAAGAAAAAATGTCAGGAACTGGGAACCTGGAGTCGGGGGACGGCCAAGGAATTCGACATCCGCAAGGTAGCAGATGCTGTGGAAGAGACATACCAGAAATGCCTGAGCTCCCCATCCTGACTTATCATCGGGTAGGCGATCCAACCCACGGACCTCCTGGGATCACGATTCCAGTCTCCGAGTTTACCTGGCAGGCAGACCTGCTTGTAAAAACCGGGTTTACCAGCTACAACCTCGAAGCGTTTATTAAAACACTCCATGGGACGAAAGAAAGTCGGGGGAGAACCCTTTTAATCACCTTTGATGACGGCTATGAGGAATTCTATTCTGTCGCCTGGCCGATTCTTAAAGAAAGGAAACTTTCGGCAACGGTGTTTATTACGACTGGAGTTATCGGGGGTGTCAACTCCTGGGACACCTCAGGGGGTTCCTTGAAAATTCTAGCGAAAGAACAGATTGTGGAATTGTCCAGCGACGGCCTAGACTTCGGGGCCCATACCCATTCTCATCCTCAATTGCCGGAGTTAAGCGAGGAGGATGCCCTAAGAGAGATCAGGGAGTCCAAGGCGGTACTGGAAGAACTGCTAGGCCAATCCGTCAGGGCGTTCTGTTACCCTTATGGACGAAGCACGCCGATGTTGAAGCGGATTATTGCTTCCGAAGGTTTTGCCTGTGCGTTCGCCTCGGACACTGGCCCTCAGGATTTCAAAGAGGATCCCTTCGAAATCCGGCGCATCGGGATCTTCCCCGGCCTGACCCGGGCCGGCTTCCTTCGGAAGATATCCGGTTACTATCACCGGTATCGCATGCTGACGGGCAGGTAGACATGATAAGGATTTCTGCCATCGTCATCACTCTGAATGAGGAAAACAACATCGCCGCATGTTTGGAAAGCCTGCGGTGGGTGGACGAGATTATTGTCATGGACTCGGGCAGCCAGGATAAAACAAGGGAGATTGCGCGGACATTTACTCCCCATGTGTATGAGACCGAATGGAAAGGCTTCGGAGAGACTAAGAATCTTGCTTTAAGCAAATCCACAGGGGAATGGGTTCTCTGGGTGGATGCAGATGAAAGAGTTACCCCAGAACTGTCGCAGGAAATCCGTCGGCGTATCGAATCCAACGAAGAAAGATTCGTTGGCTTTGAGATCCCGCGCTTGGCATTTTTCCTCGGCAGTCCCATCCGGCGCTCGGGGTGGTATCCCGGCTATGTGCTGAGGCTGTTCAGGAGGGACCTCGGACGTTTCACTGTCCCACAGGTCCATGAAGAAGTTGCTCTGGAGGGCAAAGTAGGCCGCTTAAAAGGGAATATCCTTCACTATACCGACCCAACAATCGAATATTATCTGGAGAAGATGAACCGGTATACCACCTTGGCTGCAGACGAGTTGTCCGGAAAGGGGAAGAGCGCCGGGCTTTTCGATCTCCTCATCCGACCGCAGGTCATTTTCTTCAAAATGTTTCTATTCCATGCCGGGTTCCTGGACGGACTGCCCGGCCTTCTGATCGCCGTGCTCTCGGCCTATCATGTCTTCACCAAATATGCCAAGCTCTGGGAGCGCGGACATAAAAAGTCGTGAGGTCCAGAAGATCCTGGTCATTAAATGGGGTGCTCTGGGGGATCTGATTGCCAGCACCCCAGCCATCAAAGCTCTCCGCCAGGCCTATCCCCAGGCGCATTTAACCGTAATCTCCAATCCTCCTTTCCAAGAGATCGCCCCCGCCGGGACCTTGGCTGATGAAGTCCTGTTGTTCAAACGCCACGGGGAGTTTTGGAAGATCCTGTCCCAGGTTCGGACGAACCCTTGGGACGTTGCGGTAAACCTCTCCTGGAACTCCGACCGTTCAGCGGTTCTTTGTTTCTTATCCGGCGCACCCCTAAGGGCGGGATCGACAGGACCGGGGTGGCTCGGCTTTCTTTACAATCGTCGTATTCCGGCATTCGCCAAAAACCGTCATGAGATCGACCGGCATCTGGATATCGTCAGAACTCTTGAAATTCCAGCTGAGGACGCTAGGCCATTCGTCCATGTCTCGGAGAGAGCTAAACAGGTGATCTCGGAATCCCTGCAGGCTCAAAGGATAAAGGAGAAGGGGCTCTTGGTGGGGATTCATCCCGGTGCGTCCAGCGACGAGAAATCCTGGGGAGTCGAAAATTTCGGATGGCTAGGCAAAGAACTCATCCGACGGTTCGGTGCTGACCTCGTGATTACCTGGGGTCCGGAGGAAGAGGAGAAGGCAACTCGGACGGCTTTGTTGAGCGGGGAGGGTGCGTTCGTCTCTCCCTCTACGGCCAGGATCGAGGACCTCGCAGCACTAATCGCATCCTGCCAGGTCTACATCTGCAACTGCTCCGGACCGATGAACGTGGCGTTAGCCGTGAATACCCCCACCCTTGCCTTGCTCGGGCCGACCCGGCCCGAGGAATGGGGAACCTATGGTGAAGCCCACCGTACCCTCAAATCACCAACTCGGAAGGCCAAAGCCATCCCTCGCGATGAGGTTTGGAAAGCGGTGTGTGAACTGCTCGAAAAGCAGGGATATAAGCCTTCGTGAACCCCAAACGGATTCTCATCTTCAACTTCAAGTTCATGGGTGATTTGCTGATAGCCACTGCCCTTTTTCGTTCGTTGAGGAGAACCTATCCCAAGGCCTTCATCGCCGTGGTCGTGCGTAAGGAGTACGAAGAGGTTCTGGCGGGAAATCCCGATATTAGTGAGCTCATCGTATTTGACCGGACCCGCATAAGGACGCTCAGAGGGCTGGCGAAGCTTCGCTTGGAATGGGATTTTCTGAAGCGGCTTCGCCAAGGCCGTTTCGACGCCTGCTTTTCGATGCATCCCGGAGATCGAACGTGTCTATGGGGCTGGGCCTCGGGGGCTAACTGGAGGATCGGGACCTCGATTCAGCCCATGGCCTTCCTGCTCAACAGGACGATGCCTGTGAAGGAGCCGCACCTTGATGGAAGGGATTACCTAGAATATTATTATGCCCTGGCGGAGCCCTTGAACTTGAAAGAAAGGGGCCGAAAGACTACCTACGTCCTGTCCGAGGATGCTCGCAGGGAGGCGCAGAGGGCCTACCCCGTACTGTTTCAGGAACAGAACGGAATTCTGGTGGGTCTTCATCCCGGAGCCAGTGCTCCGGCGCGGCAGTGGCCACAAGAGAGGTTCGCCTGTTTGGCAGATGAACTCATGACCTTGGAGAGTGCTCGTATCATTATCTTCGCTGGTCCAGGTGAAGAAGGATTGGCTCAAAATGTCTTTGAAACAATCCGGGGAGAAAATAAGTTCTTTATTACTCCGTCTACCTTAGGGCTATTTGCTGCCTGCCTGGAGCGCTGCGACCTGTTCATCGGGAACGATACCGGGCCGAGACACTTGACGGTGGCCTTGGGTGTTCCAACGATCACCCTGATGGGGCAGAAGGACTCCAGGGTATGGGGAATTTATCCCGAGGAGCAGAAACACTGGATCGTCCAGAAGAAGGTACCCTGCCAGCCTTGCGAAAAGGCCGTCTGTGAGGACAATATCTGTATGACCGAGATCCCGGTGGGGAAGGTTACCGTCCTGGCAGGAAAGGTCTTGAAAGAAACCTCACGATCCAAAGGCCGACAGCATGCTGCAACCCGAGCCCAATAGGATCCTCCTGGTCAAACTCCGGGCCCTGGGAGATGTGATCCTGTCCACTCCGGTAGTCTGGAATCTCAGACAGGCTTTTCCCAAGGCGCAAATCGCTTTCCTGACCGAAGAGAGCGGGGCTGAACTGCTGAAGAATGACCCAGCTCTCAACGAGGTGATCGTCTATCCGAGACAGACCGTGGAATCTATGGCTGGGACTTCCCGGATCCGGGAGGAGAGACGGTTCCTGGATCGGTTGAAGGCCAAAAAATATGACTGGGTGATCGACCTCTTCGGAAACCCGAGAAGCGCCTGGCTGACCTATCTCTCCGGGGCAAAAAAACGGATCGGTTTCGCCTATCACTTCAGGAGATGGGCCTACAACGTTAAAGTCCCCCCCAAGAACCCGCAGTACGTTGTAGAGTTCAATCTGGATGCACTCAGGGCCTTAGGAATACCGGTTGTAGACAACCAACTCAGAGTACACCTTCGCGAGGAGGATAGTGCTTATGCAGAAACCTACTGGTCTCATCAGAGGCTCAGCGGGGAGGGGCCGGTGGTCGGTCTGTTCCCAGGCGGGGGATGGGAGAGCAAGCGGTGGGGGCTCAAAGGGTTTGCAGAGGTCGGTGATGCCTTGGGTCAGGAGTACGGGGCCAGGGTGCTGCTTTTGGGAGGTAAGAAGGAAGAAAAGAATTTGGAAGAGATTGCCGCAACTATGAAGAAAAGGCCTGCCATCCTCTCCGAGGCGACGTTAGGTCAGTTGGCTGCGGTTTCGTCAAAGCTTGCGATGTGGATCGGGAACGATTCCGGGCCGAAATACTTTGCTGTAGCATTCGATGTCCCGACCGTGACGATCTTCGGGCCGACCGATTCAGCAAATGCCACGCCGCCAGGAGGAAGGCATCTCGCGGTGACTGCAGATGTACCCTGCCTGGTCTGCAACAAGACCACCTGCCCGTTCAAACCGGAGGATGAACGTCATCAGCAGTGCATGAGTAACCTGACCCCGGACCGGGTGTTAACGGCATCACGGGGACTTATCAATGAACGATAACCTCTCTCGAATTCTGATCGTTCGCACGGACAGGATTGGGGATGTCCTCCTGTCCACGCCGGTGGTGGAAGCCCTTCGGCTTAAGTACCCCGGGGCCCATATCGCCATGCTGGTCAGCGGGCAGACAAAGGAGATACTGGAGGGGAATCCGTTCCTGAACGAGGTTCTGGTGGATGAGGGAGACAAAGCGAGCCGGTTAGCGCAAAGGCTCAAGGCCAAGAAGTATGACGCTGCAGTCCTTCTTCATCCCACTCCCAGGCTGGCCTGGGCGCTCTCCAGGGCGAAGATTCCGATTAGGGTAGGAACTGGTTACCGGGGTTACAGTTTTTTATTCTCCAAGCGGGTCTACGAACACCGGAAGACGGCGGAGAGGCATGAGCTGGAATATAATCTGTCTTTAGCTGGGGCGCTAGGAGCCACAATTAAAGACCCAGAGCCGAAGATATTCCTCTCCTCTGAGGACAGAGCCTGGGCCAAGGAAAGGCTGGCGAAAGCCGAGGTAAAGGAAGGGGAGAAGCTGGTGGGCATCCACCCCGGAAGCGGGGGGACGGCCAGAGATTGGAAGCCGGAGCGTTTCGGGGAGCTGGGAGAGCGTATTCAGAAGGAGATAGGCGCAAGGGCCGTCGTCACAGGAGTGGAGGCGGAAAGGGATCTGGCTAATATAGTAGCCTCAAGGATGAGCAGGACACCGGTCATGATCATTGGAGAGACGAACCTCAAACGGTTGACGGCTGTTTTGGAACAGGAAATGGCTTTCGTTTCCAACAGCACGGGCCCGATGCATCTGGCCGCTGCGGTCGGAACAAAGGTCGTGACCATTTTCCCGCCGATAAGGACTTGCAGCCCCAGGCGCTGGGGACCGTGGGGGAAGGGGCACAAGGTCATCCTGCCAATAGTTCCGGAGTGCAGGAAGTGTGTAGGGACGAAATGCCGGTACTGCGATTGCATGGATATGATTACCGTGGATGAGGTCTTTAAGGCTGTAAAGGAAGCACTGGGGAGATGAGCCAGGAGAGGGCGGTCCGCATCGCCGGGATCGTCGCCCAGGCCGGGTTCATCGGGTTCGTGGCGGCCTCGGTCATTTCGATCGCTGCGGAGCAGACCTGCCTGACGATAGCGCTCCTGGCCTGGGGCCTGAAGATGCTCCTGGAGAGGAAGTGGGAGGTCAAGCGGACACCTCTGGACTGGGCGTTCCTGATCCTGGCCGTGGTCATGATACTGTCCACGGCGTTCTCGATCAAGCCGATAGAAGGGGTGACGTTAGGATTAAAGAAACTGCTTTTAATCCCCATCGTCTACCTGACCGTGAACCAGGTGCAGAGCGAGAAGAGGCTTAAGGAAGTCGTGTGGCTCCTTCTGGGAGTCACGGGGCTGGTTTCGCTCTACGGGATCATCATCTACTTAGGCGGGCTGGAGGAGAGGGCCTCGGCTACGTTCAGCATCTACATGACCACGGGCGGGATCTTGATGATGGTGGACCTGGTGGCCATTGCCCTGTTCCTGAATTTGAAGAGAAGTCGGGAGCTGGCAGCACTCGGAGCGATTGTCGTACTCGTAAGCGCTTGTTTAGCCGTGACCTATACACGAAGCGCATGGGTAGGGCTGTTAGTTGGGCTCCTTTTAATGGCCATCCTGAGACACAGAAAGGTACTGTTCCTGTTCCTGATCCTCGCCATCTTGATTCCGTTCGCTCCCCATGGGATAAAAGCTAGGGCGGCAAGCATCGTGGACCCCAAGGACCCTACGAACCATGAGCGAGTACTAATGTGGCAAGCGGGGTGGAAGATGCTCAAAGACAGGCCGGTGCTGGGCCTGGGGCCAATAGACATGAAAGAGCCTTACCAAAAGTACAAACTGCCTGAGGCCAGGGAAGTCGTGGGGCACCTGCACAACAACTTCGTCCAGGTTGCGGCCACGATGGGGATCTTAGGTCTGTTGGTATTCCTGTACTGGATCTTTGCCATGCTCAAGTGCCAGATGAGGGCATATCGGAAACTGCCTGGAAATGTGAGGTTTATGAAGGGCACGGCCCTCGGAGTCCTGGCCTGCTACACCGGTTTTTTGGTAAATGGGCTTTTTGAGTGGAACTTCGGGGACTCGGAGGTCATCATGCTAGTCTGGCTGTTCACAGGATTGGCCCTGGCCACGGAGAGATTGCTGAAAGAGGGATCAGCCTCCCTGACAAATCTCCCCGTTAACGGCGTAAAGGCTTCTTAGAGGGTTTGGGAGGAGGGAGATGGGAATTTACCCAGGCCCGATCCAATTTAAGCCCCTTAGACGCCAAAACTACCCTCCCCCAAAGGGGGAGGGTAGAAGAGTTTATAGGGAATCATCAAGCTCGTACCAACGCCGCAGCAAATCCGTACCAAATCCGCACCAACGCCGTATTTATGAGCCTTGAAGGAGTTTTCTGGGAGCCCTTTTATACCACTCTCATATGGGTTTACCAACAGCCGGACAGAAAACAAGGAATGAATCGAATAAGATGTTATTTCCCACCTACCTGCCCTCAGTTGCGTTATTCAACGCTATAACTGTGCCTTGACTAAAGTTCCCATTTGAGTTAAAATTAAAGGCTAAATCAGTGACAAAGCCAAACTCGGAAAGGTTAAAAAAGAGAGGCTGAAACAAATTCAGGATGAAGAGGTTTAAAGGGAGACGACGATGACCCGTGACGAAACCTGGAATCTGCTGTGCGAATACACCAAGAATGAGAGTCTGAGGAAACACGCCCTGGCCGTAGAGGCCGCGATGAAGGCCTATGCCAGGAAGTACGGCGAGGATGAGGAGAAGTGGTCGGTCGCAGGCCTGCTGCACGACTTCGACTACGAACTCTATCCCCAGGCCCCGGACCACGCGACCAAGGGGGCGGAGATCCTGAGACAGAAGGGCATTTCGGAGGACATCATCAAGGCGATCCTGGGACACGCCTCCTACACCGGAGTGCCGAGGGATACCCAGATGGCCAAGGTCCTGTTCGCTGTGGATGAGCTCACGGGATTCCTCACGGCCTGCGCGCTCGTAAAACCGAGCAAGACCATCGCAGAGGTTGAAGCTCATTCCGTGCGCAAGAAGCTCAAGGACAAAGCCTTCGCCCGGGGCGTGAACCGGGAGGACATCCAGAAGGGGCTGGAAGAACTTGGATCGCCGTTCGAGGAGCATGTTGCGTTTGTCATCGAGGCAATGAAAGGTATATCCAAGGAGCTTGGATTGTAGGGTGCATGGATAAAATCATCGCAGATTTACAATTAGCATTTTAAACTTTTAATTTTACCTGCGGATGGGAGGGGTAAGCGGACAATAGTGTAACGGTACCCCAAGCCCAGGGGCCGAGCTTCGAGCTGTTCGGGATCGAGGTTCAGCTCCCACGAACCTTTGCCGCATTAAAGCACCGCAACTACCGGCTGTTCTGGTCCGGGCAGATCATCTCTCTGATCGGGACCTGGATGCAGACCGTGGGCCAGGGGTGGCTGGTCCTGTCGCTCACCAACTCGCCGTTCAAGCTGGGGCTGGTGGGCATGGCCGGATCCCTGCCCATCCTGCTGTTCACGCTCTGGGGCGGGGTGGTGGCCGACCGGGTGAACAAGCGCAACCTAATCCTCTTCACCCAGAGCAGCGCGATGACCCTGGCCTTCATCCTGGCCGCGCTGACCTCGTTCAAGGTGGTGCAGGTCTGGCACATCGTGATGCTGGCCTTCCTGCTGGGGACGGTGAACTCCTTCGACACCCCATCCCGGCAGGCCTTCATAGTGGAGATGGTCGGGAAGGAGGACCTGACCAACGCCATCGGCCTGAACTCGGCGATGTTCAACACCGCCCGGATGGTGGGTCCCGCCATAGCGGGACTCCTGATCGCGGCCCTGGGCGTGGCCGGGTGCTTCTGGCTGAACGGGGTAAGCTTCATCGCGGTGATCATCGGCCTGGCCCTGATCCGGAACACGTTTCAGCCCGAGCGCCGGGGGGGAGGGTCACCCTTCAAAAATCTCATCGAGGGGCTGCGTTACCTGTGGGCCCATAAGGTGCTCCTGGCCATCATTGCGAACGTCGGGGTATCCTCGATCTTCGGGATGCCTTACGCCATGCTCATGCCGGTCTTCGCCAAGCAGATTCTGAAGGGCGGCCCCTCGATCTACGGGGTGCTGCTGGCCGCGGCCGGAGCCGGAGCGATCGTCGGAGGGCTCACGGTCGCCACCCGGGGGGCACGGGTCCGGCAGGGGACGTACATCCTTTTCGGAAGCGGACTGTTCGCGGTGTTCATCTTCCTGTTCTCGTTCTCGCACTGGCTCTGGCTTTCGCTGGTTCTCCTGTTTGTCGCCGGGTTCGCGATGATCACCCAGAACGTGACCACGAACAGCCTGCTCCAGTCCGCGGTGCCGGATTTCCTGAGGGGCCGGATCATGAGCGTGTACGCCCTGGTGTTCCTGGGGATGTTTCCCCTGGGCAGCCTGCAGGCCGGGAGCGTGGCCCAGGTCTTGGGGGCGCCTTGGGCAGTGAGGATCGGGGCTGTGATCTGCGGACTGTTCGCATTGTTCCTATGGCGGATTCCTGAAATCCGGAAACTGAGATAAAAATCCTTTAGGAGGAATGATGGGTTACGAAAACTTGATCGTAGAACGGGAAGGGGAGATCGCGGTCGTAACGGTGAACCGTCCAACCGTGATGAACGCTTTGAACGACGCCGTAATCACGGAACTGGGGCAGACATTTGAAGAGCTGGGCAAGGGCGAAGGGGTGAAAGCCATCATCCTGACCGGGGCCGGGGAGAAGGCCTTCGTGGCCGGGGCAGACATCGGGGAACTGTCAAAGCTGGACTGCTTGGGTGCGATCAAGACCGCGCGAAGGGGACAACATCTGATGTTCCAGATTGAATGGTGCCCCAAACCGGTGATCGCGGCCGTGAACGGGTTCGCCCTGGGCGGAGGGTGTGAGCTAGCCATGGCCTGCGACATCCGGATTGCTTCAGATAAAGCAAAGTTCGGACAGCCAGAGGTAAATCTGGGACTCATTCCGGGATACGGTGGGACCCAGAGGCTACCACGCTTGGTCGGGATAGGCAAGGCCAAAGAGCTCATCTTCACCGGGGACATGGTAGACGCCCAGGAAGCTCTGAGGATCGGCCTTGCGGACAAAGTCGTCCCGGTCGCTGACCTTCTGGTTCAGGCCAAGGAGATGGCCAAGAAGATCGCCTCCAAGGCTCCAATTGCCGTGAAGTTGGCCAAGCAGTCGATCAACTTCGGGAACCGGGTGGATCCAGTAAGCGGAAACCTCTATGAGGCGGATCAATTCGGGGCCGTGTTCACGACCGAGGACATGAAGGAAGGGACAAGTGCGTTCCTGGGAAAGAGGAAGGCGGAGTTTAAGGGAAGATAAGATCATAGAAAATTGCAAAATTAACATTGTGAATTGAAAGAACAGAAAAAACGCAACTTCTGAGTCAATCGAATAATGGCGGTTAAGGTTAAAAGAGAGACTCTGAGGGAGAGCCGGTTCGGGCAGGTGGATGCAGAGGCTCTGGCGGCCCTGAGGGGAATCGCGGGAGAGGCTTATGTGGTCACCGACCCGGGGGACCTGGAGACGTATGGGCAGGACGAAACCGAAGATTATCTTTACCTTCCGGAGGTGGCAGTCAAGCCCTCGTCCACGGAGGAAGTCTCGCGGATCCTTGCGCTGTGCTTTACGAAGAACATCCCGGTGACCCCGCGGGGAGGAGGGACCGGGCTCTCGGGAGGGGCGCTACCGGTATACGGGGGCGTCCTTTTATCCTTCGAGCGGATGAACCGCATCCTGGAAATCGATAAGGAAAACCTGATGGCCGTGGTCGAGCCGGGAGTCATCACCCAGACTTTCCAGGAAGAAGTGGAAAAGGTCGGGTTGTTCTACCCCCCGGATCCGGCCAGCAAGGGGACGTGCACTTTGGGGGGAAACATCGCCGAGTGCGCAGGGGGACCCAGGGCCCTGAAATACGGAACGACCAAGGACTACGTGTACGGCCTGGAGGCCGTACTCGCGGACGGAAGCGTCATCCGACCCGGGGGAAAGCTCCTGAAGAACGTCTCGGGATACAACCTGACCCAGCTCCTGGTCGGGTCGGAGGGCACCCTGGCCGTTATCACGAAGATCATCCTCAAGCTCATCCCCCTGCCGCCCTTTCGCAGGACACTGGTCACCCCGTTTCACTCCCTGGAAGAAGCCTGCCAGACCCTTACGGCCATTTTCAGGGCTCGGATTGTACCCTGTGCCGCGGAGTTCATGGAACGGGCCGCCATCAAGGCCGTTGAGGATAAATTGGAAAGGAAGTTCCCCTACGGGAACTACGAGGCCCTGCTCCTCATCGAAGTGGATGGGAACGATGAAGGGGTCCTGGACCGAGAGATCGAAAAGGTCGGTGAGATCTGTCTCGCGGGCGGGGCCGTGGACGTGTTCGTGGCGGACTCCAGGGCACGGCAGGAGGAGATGTGGGAGATGCGGCGCTCCATCGGGGATGCCGTGAAGGGGATTTCCATCTACAAGGAAGAGGACACGGTCGTGCCTCGAGCTCAGCTCCCAAGCCTGATGCGGCAGGTCAAAGATATTTCCCGGAAGCACGAGATCACCACGATATGCTACGGGCACGCCGGAGACGGGAACATCCATGTGAACATCCTGAAAGCCGGGATGCCGGACGAGAAGTGGGAGCAAAAACTTCCCATCGCGATCAAGGAAATCTTTGCGGAGGTCATACGGCTGGGGGGGACGATCTCCGGGGAACACGGGATCGGATGGACTCAGAAATGTTATCTACCGCTTGCTTGTTCAACCGTGGAACTGGAGGTGATGCGGGAGATCAAGCAGGCGATGGATCCCAAAGGGATATTGAATCCGGGAAAATTGCTGCCGGAATAAGATTATAGGACACCCTAGGGAGGCGCTGTGTGTGAATTTTGCATGAAGCACGGAGAGGGGATAAAATGGTACCTCGAGGCCAAGAATTACTCCGAGGATCTGCTCTCGGATGCGCGCCGGACAAAATTCATCAAGGAGTTCTTCAAGGAGATCCCCACCCCGAAGGAGATGGATAAGGGGTTCGCGTCCCTGGAGAAGGCCCCAGGGTTCATCCGCCGGGCCATGACCCGGCGCATCACCCGGAAATACCAGAAGATCCACTTCGGCCAGGTGGTCCCGATCGAGGAGATCGAACAGATCCTGGGCTTCGTCAACTCCATCGTCCGGGTGGCCTGCATTTGCCGGTACCAGACCCTAGGGAAGGAAAAGCGCTACTGCTACGGGGTGAGCATGGGGCCGAATGGAGGAAAGTTCGGCGAAATCCTCCAGGATATTGATAAGAGTTTCACGTCCGGGCCGCATTCCTGGGGAGTGGAGACCGTGGCCAAGGCCGATGCCCTGGCGGCGATGAAGGAATATGAGAAGGAGGGACTCTGCCACACGGTCTGGGTCTTTCAAGCCCCGTTCATCGGCGGAATCTGCAACTGCGACCGCTCGGACTGCATGGCCCTGAAGACGAGCGTCACGCACAATGTCCCGATGATGTTCCGGGCCGAGTACGTGGCCGAGATCCGGCAGGACCTATGCTCGGGATGCCGGAACTGCATGCGGGTTTGCCAGTTCGGGGCCCTGGCCTTTAGCGCGGCCACCAAGACCGCCTTCATCGACCAGAAGCATTGCTATGGCTGCGGCATCTGCCGCTCGGTCTGCACGAAGGAAGCGGTAACCCTCAAGGAACGGGCTCAAGTGCCTGAAGCGGCTAGGCGCTGGCTGGCCGGCACGATGATCTAATTAAAGAGCCGTATGATCACGGTACGACGATATTCCTACCTGCTCGTCTGGCTGATCTGGCTGTTTACCTTGGATTACGCCGTTGTCACCGGGCACACGGGGCCCTTCTGGAGATGGATCATCCTGGGGGGCGGGAGCGCCCTGCTTTTGTACTGGCTCATCGCCCGGCCCGGCAAGGCAACAGTGACTAGTGAAGAGGAACTGCGGGGCTACTTTGGGAAGGGTCAACCCGTGGTGGTCTGGCTGTACTCAAACTACTGAGCCAACACGCTCGTCATGAGGCCCATCGTGGATGGGTTAAGAGAGGATCTGAAGGGCAAGGCGTCGTTTATCGCCCTTAACATGGACGACGGGGTTGGTGAGGCTGTAGCCGGGAAACACAATATCCCTCCTGGAGGGTTCGTGGTCTTCAATGTCGAAGGGAAGGCGGTCTTGACCTCAGGCTTGCCCCATAAAAAGGCCATCCTGGATGCCGTAGAACAGGTTTCCCCGGAGGAGGGAAAAACCTATTTCGACAGAGTGGCCAAGGATTGGGACATACTGCGGGAGGGGATGTTCTCGGAGCGATTGCGGGACTTAGTGGTGAGAGAAAGTCATGTCCTTCCGGAATCCGTGGTCGTGGACGTGGGGTGCGGCACGGGGTTCCTCTCCGAGGTCTTCGTGAAGATCGCCGGGAGGGTCATCGGAGTGGACTTCTCAGAGGAAATGCTTGCCCAGGCAAAGGTAAATCTTGGCGACGCGAAGAACCTCGAACTCCGGAAGGGATTGGTCGATCTGCTTCCCCTGGAGGACGGCGAGGCGGACATCGTGGTCGGCAACATGATCCTGCACCACAGCCCGAACCCCCTGGCCGCGATCAGAGAGATGGCCAGGGTCCTGAAATCCGGTGGTAAGGTCATTATCACGGATTTGGACAAGCACACCCATGCCTGGGTCCGGGAGGAGCACAAAGACCTCTGGCTGGGATTCGACCGCGAGGACCTGAAGAAACGGCTCGAACTGGCCGGGCTCAAGAACATTGTTATTCAGGGGACAGAGGAGTCCTGCACCACGGCCTCTCCGGACGGAGGAGAGATCAAGGTCTCCATCTTTTTGGCCAGGGGGACGAAGCTGTAAGGTTTGTGAAAAAGAGAACTTGAATCCTTGGGCGCTTTGTGATAATATAATATGGATGAAGTTTATAAACAGAGATAGTCCTCATGAGCCTTGAAAAGGTCAGAGCGTTAGCCCGAAAGGGCAAGGCAGAGTTCATCAACTTGAAGTTCGTGGACCTGCCCGGGAACTGGCATCATATCACCCTGCCCGTATCTCAGCTAGGATCGAAGCTGTTTGAGCGGGGGGTGGGCATGGACGGGTCCTCGGTCTCGGGATTCCGCAAAGTGAAGGCCGGGGACATGGTCTGCATCCCGGATGCGAATTCGGCTTTCTACGATCCCTTCTGGGATCGGCCGACCCTTTCCATGATCGGCGACTTGGTGGACGTGGATGCCAAGGAGGGGTTCTCCCGTGACCCCAGGTATGTAGCGGTCAAGGCTGAGAGGTACCTGGCTAAGTTAGGGATCGCCCAAGAGAGCCGGTGGGGGCCGGAGTTCGAATTCTACCTCTTCGACGATGTGCGCTACGGGGAGAGCGACGGACGTTCGTTCTACGAGGTGGACTCCGGAGAGGCTGCCTGGAACACGGGCCGGGAGGAACGTCCGAACCTGGGATACAAGGTCAAGTACAAGGGCGGGTACCATGTAGGAATGCCCCAAGACACGACCACGGACCTGCGCTCGGAGATGGTTCGGCTGCTGGAGGGATGTGGCGTCCAGGTCAAATACCACCATCATGAGGTCGGAGGAGCTGGCCAGCAGGAAATAGAAGTGTTGTTCCAACCCCTCACCCGGATGGCGGACTGGACGATGATCGTGAAACACGTGGTCAAGAACTCAGCCAAACGCAGGGGGAAGAGCGCGACCTTTATGCCTAAGCCGTTGTTTAACGAGCCCGGGAGCGGCATGCACGTCCACCAATACCTTGTCAGGGGAGGGAAGTCCCTATTCTACGAGAAAGGAAGAGAGGCCAATCTTTCCCGACTGGCGCGATACTATATCGGGGGGCTCCTCTCCCACGTCCGGGCCCTGGCGGCATTCACCAATCCCAGTACGAACTCCTACAAACGCTTGATCCTGGGGTTCGAGGCTCCGGTGAAGATCTTCTACTCCGTGGGAAACCGCAGCGCCGCCATTCGGATTCCCGGATACGCCACGGCCCCGGAATCCATGAGGATGGAGTACCGACCACCGGATGCCACAGCGAACCCTTATTTGGCCTTTGCCGGGATGCTCATGGCAGGAATCGACGGCATTAGGAGAAAACTCGATCCCGGGTCGCCCAAGGAAGGGGACATCTTCTCCCTTCCCGAAAGGGAGCTCCAGAGAATCCCCACCCTTCCGGCGACCCTCGAAGAGGCTCTGGATGCGCTGGAGAAGGATCAGGATTTTCTGAAAGTTGGAGATGTGTTCACCGAGGACTTGATCCAGGCCTGGCTCTCCTTCAAGCGGAAGGAAGTCGAGGAGGTCAGGATCCGGATCCAGCCCCACGAATATGCCCTATATTACGATTGTTGAAACAAGGTTAAGAGGTTAGAATGAAAGCGTTTCTTTCTGGCAACGAAGCCGTGGCCCGGGGGGCCTATGAGGCTGGGGTGCGCTTCGCCGCGGCCTATCCCGGTACCCCGAGCTCGGAGATCCTAGAGAACTGCGCCCATTATTCCGAGATCAAGTCTCAGTGGTCCACCAACGAGAAGGTCGCCCTGGAGGTGGCCATCGGGGCCTCCTTGGGAGGGGCCCGGAGCCTGGTGGCGATGAAGCACGTGGGCCTGAACGTAGCCGCGGATCCCTTTTTCACCCTGTCCTACACCGGGGTGAACGGCGGAGTGGTGGTGGTCTCGGGCGACGATCCCGGGATGCACTCCTCGCAGAACGAGCAGGACAACCGGCACTACGCGCGGTCCGCCAAGGTCCCGATGCTGGAGCCCTCGGACAGCCAGGAGTCCAAGGACTTCGTGAAGATAGGGCTGGAGATCTCGGAGCAGTTCGATACGCCGGTCCTCTTGAGGATGACCACGAGGATTTGCCACTCTAAGTCCGTGGTCGAGCTCGCGGAACCGGCAGAGCCGCCCCAGCGGACCTATGCCAAAGATTTCGCCAAATACGTGGTTCTGCCCTCCAATGCCCGGAAGCGGCACGTGTTCGTGGAAGAGCGGACGAAGAAGCTTGAGGGCTACTCCGAAGCCTTCCCCGGGAACCGGATCGAGCCCGGGGATTTGGACCTCGGGGTGGTCACGAGCAGCGTGGCCTACCAGTACGCCCGGGAGGTCTTCCCCAAAGCTACCTTCCTGAAACTCTCCATGACCTATCCCTTGCCCAGGAAGCTTATCCGGAAATTCGCCGCGCAGGTTAAGAAGATCGTGGTCGTGGAGGAGTTGGACCCCTACCTGGAGGAGAACCTCCTGCAGATGGGGATTCCGGTTGAGGGCAAGTCCAAGGTCCCCCTGTGCGGGGAGCTCTCCACCGAGGTCGTGGCCAAGGCCTTCGGCGAAAAACAAAAGCCCTTCTCCCTGCCCGTGGAAGTTCCAATTCGCTTCCCCGTGCTTTGCCCGGGGTGCTCACACGCCCCGGTGTACTACACCCTGAAGACTCTGAAGGCCACGGTGACCGGGGACATCGGCTGCTACACCCTGGGCGGGATGCCTCCGCTCTCCTCGATGGACACGTGCATCTGTATGGGGGCTTCGGTAGGCATGGCCCTGGGCCTGGAAAAGGCCCTGGGCCGTGAGGCCGCCAAGCGGATCGTGGCCACGATCGGGGACTCCACTTTCTTACACTCCGGGATCACCGGGCTCTTGGACATCGTGTACAACAAGGGGGTCTCCACGGTCTGCATCCTAAACAACTCAACCACGGCGATGACCGGTCATCAGGACCACGCCGGGACCGGAAAAACCCTGTCCAAGGAGGAGACCCACAAAGTGGACTTCGCGGCGCTTTGCCGGGGCCTTGGGATCAAGGACGTGAAGGTGGTTGATCCCTACAACCTAAAGGCCCTGCGAGAGGCCTTCAAGGACTCGCTCTCCCGGCCCGAACCCTCGGTGGTGATCGCGGACAGGCCCTGCGTGCTCCTGGAACGGAAGAAGGGAAAGCCCGTCACCGTGGATCTGGAGAAGTGCAATGCCTGTGGGTTGTGCTTCCTGCTGGGCTGTCCGGCGATGGAGAAGGCCAAAGACAAGCCGGAGATCAACGAGGTGTTCTGCGTAGGCTGCAACGTCTGCGCCGAGATCTGCAACCGAGACGCCATCTTGGCGCTGTGACAACCCCCATCTCTCTTTAGTTGAGGAAACGATGAAGGCAACAACCAGTGTGGTCCTCTCTGGGGTAGGAGGGCAGGGCATTCTCCTAGCCGGGGAGGTGCTGGCCACGGCCGCGATGAACTCCGGGTTCGATGTCAAGAAATCCGAGGTCCACGGCATGGCTCAGCGAGGAGGGAGTGTCGTGGCCCACGTTCGCTTCGGGGAGAAGGTCTATTCCCCCATGGCCAAGCTGGGGGAGGTGGATTACCTCCTGGCCTTCGAGCGCCTGGAGGCCCTGCGCAACCTTCCGATGCTCAAGCCGGGTGGGACCGTGGTGATGAACGACCAGCGGATCGTGCCCCTTTCCGTGACCTTCGGGGCGGGGACCTACCCGGAGAAGGTCGAGCAGATGCTCGCGGAACGGGCCAAGGCCGTGGAGGTGATCCCGGCCCTGGAGATCGCCAGGGAGTTGGGCAACGCCAACGTGGTGAACCTCGTAATGCTCGGCGCGCTCTCAACCTTCCTTCCTTTTTCGGCGGAGGTCTGGGATAAATCCCTGGAGGAGGGGGTGCCGAAGAAGTTCCTGGAGCTGAACAAAAAGGCCTTCGTCCGCGGGGTGGATGCGGTCAAAGCCAAGGCAGGAACACAGGAGGCGAGGTGATTACATCGCTGGCCCAGGTCTTAGGTGAAGCCCAGCGAAAAGGCCCTAAGACTTTAGTGATGCCCGCAGCACACGAGGAGGCTGCCCTAGAGGCCTGCGTCCTGGCCAAGAGGGAGAAGCTGGCCGAAAGCATTCTCCTAGGCGAGAAGGCCAAGATCACCGAGGGATTAAAGAAGGTCGGAGGAGACCCCAAGGATTTCGAGATCATCGAAGAGCCGGACACGGACGCCTCCGCGGCCCGAGCCGTTGCCCTGATCCGGGAGGGGAAAGCCGACGTCCTGCTCAAGGGGCATATGCAGACCGCCCAGCTCCTTAAACCCGTTCTGGACCCGGACAAGGGCCTGCGCACCGGACGCTTGCTCTCGGACGTGTTCATGTACGAGGACCCGTTAGCTTCCAAGCCAAGGCTGATGTTCCTGACCGACGGGGGGGTGAACCCCCTGCCGGACGTGAATCAAAAGAAACAGATCATCGAGAACGCAGTAGAGGTCTGCCTAGCAATGGGGATCCAGACTCCCAAGGTGGCCTGCCTGGCGGCCGTGGAACTGCCCTCGCCCAAGATGCCTGCGACCACAGATGCCATGGAACTCAAGGCGATGAACCACCGTGGGGAGATCAAGGGATGTATTGTGGACGGGCCCTTTGCCTTTGACAATGCCATCCTGGCCTGGTGCGCCGAGGCCAAGGGGATCAAGTCTGAGGTCCCCGGCAACGCCGACATCCTCCTGGCCCCGAGCGTGGAGGTGGGGAACATCCTGGCCAAGAGCATCATCTACTACGTCAAGGCGAAGATGGGACACATCGTCAAGGGGGCCCGAGCCCCGGTGGTCATTTCTTCGCGGACCGACGAGGCCGAGGCCAAGGTGGCCTGCGTAGCCATGGCTCTGGTGTGCACTTAACCTGGTAAATAGTGACTTGTGACTCGTGACAAGGAAGGGACCCGAACCACCCTTAAATTTTCGGAGCATCAAGGAAAAGCTTCAAGAAACTAAAGCAGGCGGCCGAAAAGGCCGCCTTGTTTTTCCCACCCCAGATAAAGAGCTTTTTCCCACCTTGAAAAACCAAAGCCCGGTCTTCACAGACCGGGCCTCTTGCAAAAGGGTGAGAAACCTTAGTGGGCAATCTTGGGGGAGCTTTTATCGGCGGTCTTCTCCTTAACGGGAGGGGCCGGGGGGTTTGCTTTCCCAACGGGCTTGGGCTGGACTGCTATAATCTTATCCTTGATTTTCCCGTAGGTCCCCTTGGGGACGATCTTCTTCCATAGAAGTTCCAGTTTGTCCTTGTATGGCCGGCCCTCGATGATTGCCTTGGTGTAGGCCTTCCCGATCCCGGGCAGGCCGTCCAGCTCTTGGGCCGTAGCGGTGTTGATGTCGATCGCTTTCTTGGCGGTATCCGCGACTGCCTTTCCGGTCGGGGTGTCGGCCTGTCCCCAGGCCAGACCCCAGGTCAAAACCATCGCGACCAGGCCCAAACCTAGCATCCAACGTTTCATGGCGTTCCTCCTTTGATTAAGTGATGGGGGACTTCTGACTGGAGACCAGATAACAGAAATTAACGGCTCAGTAAACGAGCTCTTTCTCCTCGCCGGTAAGCACCCGCAGACCGCCCTCGGCCAAGGCCACGAGCTCGTCCTCGCCAGGGAATCGGTAGACCTTGGCAATGAACTTGATTCGCTCCTCGATAGCCTCGCAAAGCCTGGTTACATGAGCCATGCCTCCGGTGAGAAGAATCGCATCCACCTTTCCAGAGAGGACTGTGGCCATGGCGCCGATCTCCTTGGAAACCTGATAGACCATAGCCTTGAAAACAAGTTTAGCCTTCGCGTCCCCGGCATCCACCTTGGTCATGACCTCGGGAAACTCCTTGGTCCCGAGGTAGGAAGCCAGGCCGCCAGAGCGGAAGGTCATCTTCTCGATGTCCTGGTAAGTGTACTTCCCGGAGAAACACATCTTGGCGAACTTCAAGATGGGCAGGGAGCCGGAGCGCTCGGTGGAGAAGGCCCCCTCCTCCATGGGGTTTGTCACGTCTACCATCCGGCCATTCACGTGGGCCGAAACGCTGATCCCGCTCCCGAGGTGGGCCACGACCAGGCGCAAGTCCTTGTAATTCCTGACCGTTTCGTGCGCGAAGCGTTTAGCCACGGCCTTGGTATTCAGGGCGTGTGAGAGGCACTCCCGGTCCAGGCCCTCCAGGCCGGAGAGCCGGGCCACGGGCTCCCACTCATCCACGCTCACCGGGTCCACGATGAAAGCCGGGACGCCCAGGCCCGAGGCAATCTCGTAGGCGATCATCGCCCCGAGGTTAGAGGCATGCTTGCCCCTTCTGGCTTCCTTAAGATCGGACAGCATCTTTTCATTCACCCGGTAGGTCCCGCTCTCCAAGGGGCGGAGAAGCCCCCCTCTTCCGACCACGGCGGAGAGACGCTTGGGAACGAAACCTTGCTCGCTCAGGGCTTCCAAGATCGCCTGCTTGCGGAAAGTCTTCTGGTCCGCGATGTCCTTGAAAGCGGCCAGGGCAGCCTCGTCGTGCCTGACGTTCTTGGTGAACAGGGGCTTCTTGTTTTCAAAGACCCCGATCTTGGTGGAAGAGGAACCGGGGTTCAGGGCCAGGATGATAAACTTAACAAGCATAAAGCCTCCCTTTATAAATTTTGGAACGCAGAAAGTAGAATGCGGAATTAGAAATTTAGAACACAAATTCTACCATAACATGTGAGTGAAGGTCAAGATAGGGGACTAACTACACGAAAGATACTGATACGAGCAGAGGAAATATATGTTTTAATAAAAATTGGGTTATCTCACCCACATTTGTGTGTTAAAAAGCCCACATATATTTAAAAGATATATGTTTGCTTTTAGAAAGGTAATAAGGCACAAATTAAATAAGCTTTAACTGATGTTTTAACAATAAGTTAAGTTTTTCAGATTGTATTCATATTTTTTATTTTCAAAATTGCCAATGTGGAATAGGAATTGCATACTATTTAAATGGCTTATTGTGAAATACAGCAACAGATGTGACTTTTTTTATCTCGATAATAGTGAAATTGTTCACTAATACCAGGAGGAGAGATGGCTAACCCCGAACCTCTGAAAAGCATGGAGGAACTCAACCAGATCTTTTTGGAGGACGTCTACAACATCCCGGAGGGGGAGAACATCAAGCAGTGTATCCAGTGCGGGACCTGCAGCGGGTCCTGCCCGACCAGCTACGCCATGGATTACACCCCCAGGGAGATCATCGCGGCCTTCCGGGCCGGGATGCTGGACCGCGTGCTCAAGTCCAACACGGTCTGGATGTGCGCCTCGTGCTATTACTGCACGGTTCGTTGCCCGGCCGGGATCAAGCTCACGGACATCATGTACGAGCTGAAGCGACTGGGGATCGAGTACGGCCTCTATGCCCCGGGGGTGACCGCGCCGGTCCTGTCCAAGATCTTCGTCAAGATGGTGGACAAGTACGGCCGGAGCCCGGAGATGGAGCTCCTCTCGCGCTTCATGCTGGCCACCAACCCGCTGGGGATGGTCGGGATGGCGCCGTTGGGAGCCAAGATGTTCTTCAAGGGCCGGTTAGGGATCTTCCCGAAGAGCATCAAGGCCAAAAAGGACCTTGCCAAGATCCTGAAGGTGGCCCTGGAGGAAGCAGAGAAGGAGCCCAAAGCGACTCCCGAAGAGAAGAAGGAGGGGCACTGAGATGAAACAGTATCTTTACTATCCCGGTTGCTCCCTGGAGAAGACGAACTTCTCCTTCGACCACTCCTCCCGAGAGGTGGCTAAGGGACTGGGGTTCGAGCTCAAAGAGATCGAAGACTGGAACTGCTGCGGAGCGACCTCCTATATGTCGGTCCGGGAGCTCCGCTCGTTCGCGATCTCGGCCCGGAACCTGGCCATCGCCGAGAAACAGGGAAAAGGGGACCTGGTGACCGCCTGTACCGCGTGCTACACGGTGCTCGCCAAGACCCACCGCTACATGAAGGAGAACCCGGCTCTGGCCGAGAAGGTCAACAAGGCCCTAAGTGCGGCGGAGCTGAAATACTCAGGCGGCATCACGGTGCGGCACCTCCTGGATATAGTTGTAAACGATATCGGGCTGGAGGCCGTGAAGGGAAAGGTCAAGAAACCCTTGGAGGGACTGAAAGTGGCCTGCTACTATGGCTGCCAGCTCTCCCGCCCCCACGGCACCTTCGATGACCCGGAGTTTCCGGTGACTATGGACAAGCTCGCCAAGGCCCTGGGCGCGACCCCGGTGGACTTCCCGATGAAGGCCAAATGCTGCGGCGGGATGTTGATGACCACCATCGCGGATGTCGGCCTCAAACTTACCAAAGACCTGCTGTACTGCGCCAAGGAGGCCGGGGCTGACCTCGTGATCACCTGCTGCCCGCTGTGCCAGGTGAATTTGGAATCCTATCAGGGCAAGATCAAGAAAGCCTATGGAACCGACCCGGCCCTGCCCGCGATCTACTTCACCCAGCTGATGGGGGTGGCGATGGGTCTGCCGGGCGATAAACTGGGACTCGGCTCGGAGCTGGTGGACCCGAGGCCGGTCCTGGCGAAGTATATCGGCAATGGAGGCGGACGATGAGCGAGACCCAGGAACGCATCGGCGTATATGTCTGCGACTGCGGGGCCAACATCGCGAACACCGTGGATGTGCCCGATGTCGTGAAGTTCGCGGAGAAACTGCCCGGAGTGACCGTGGCGCGGGAATACAAGTTCATGTGCTCGGACCCTGGACAGGAGATGATCAAGAAGGATATCAAAGACCTCAGCCTGACCCGCGTGGTCGTGGCCTCCTGCTCGCCCCTGATGCACGAGCCCACCTTCCGCAGGACCGTGGAGGGGGCGGGGATGAACCAGTTTTTGTTTCAGATGGCCAACATTAGGGAGCACTGCTCCTGGGTGACCGAGGACCGGAAGAAAGCCACCCAGAAGGCTAAGGTCCTGGTCGCGGCCGCGGTGAACCGGGTGCTGAAGCATGAGTCCCTAGAGGTCAAGAGCGTGGACGTGAACCCGAATGCAATGGTCATCGGGGGAGGGATCGCCGGGATCGAGGCCTCGCTGCAGATCGCCAGCGCGGGAAGGCAGGTCTACCTGGTAGAAAAGGAACCCTCCATCGGCGGGCACATGGCGCAGTTCGATAAGACCTTTCCGACCTTGGACTGTGCGGCCTGTATTTTGACCCCGAAGATGGTGAACGTGGGCCAGCACAAGAACATAAAGATGTACACGTACTCCGAGGTGGACAGCGTCTCGGGGTTTGTGGGAAACTTCAAAGTCAAGATTAAGAAGAAGGCCCGCTACGTGGACGTGGACAAGTGCACGGGATGCGGGATCTGCTGGAACAACTGCCCGGCTACGGTGAGCCCAGAGAAGCGGGTGATCAAGATGGCCGGCCAAGTGTTCAAGCGGGTGGAATAGGATGCCCAGAGAGGAACCCTTAAAAGTGACTTTAGCGAAGGTTAAAGACCTCCTGGGGTGCGAAGTGATCTGGGGCGAGGGCCTTCTGGATACGACCGTGGAGGTGGGCTGCAGCGCGGACCTAATGAGCGATCTTTTGGCCTACGCCAAGCCCGGAGGGCTGCTTTTGACCGGGCTGATCAATCCCCAGTCCGTGCGCACCGCTGACATCACGGAGATGAAAGGGATCGTGTACGTCCGGGGCAAGAAGCCGGATGCCGATAGCATCCGCTTGGCCAAGGAAAAGAACATCCCACTCCTCTCCACGGAGCTGTTGATGTATGAGGCCTGCGGCCGGCTGTACGTTGCGGGCCTCAAGGGCTGTCCCCCTAACCGGAGGGGTACGTAGTGTGCCGGAGGAACTCTACGACCAGGAGTTTGAGATCTCCGGAGGTAATTTCTCCAATGCCGGAGGGGTCTCCACCCGGATCAAGTCCCTGCTCAAGCAGCTCGGGGTGGACCCCGGGATCATCCGGCGGGCCGCGATCGCTTCGTACGAAGCGGAGATGAATGTCGTAATGTACGCCCAAGGGGGAAAGATGAGGCTGGCGGTCTCGCCCCGCGATGTGGAGATCACTTGCGAGGACCGGGGGCAGGGGATTGCGAACATCGAGCTGGCCATGCAGGAGGGGTATTCTACGGCCACGGAGGAGATGAGGGAGCTGGGGTTCGGGGCCGGGATGGGCCTGCCCAACATCAAGCGCAATTCCGATGTCTTCGAGATCGCTTCGCAAGTCGGGGTGGGGACGAAGCTTCGGATCCTCATCCGCACCCCGGAGGGAAAGTAACGCCATGGCCTACCACTCCATCCGCATCGACCCCTCGCGCTGCGACGGGAAGATGGCCTGCATGCGGGCCTGCCCCACCGAGGCGATTCGGGTGCGGGAGGGGAAGATTGTCATGTTAGAGGAGAAGTGCATCGACTGTGGGGAGTGCCTGAACGTCTGTTCGAAGAAGGCGATTGTGCCGGCCACGGACTCCCTGCCCTCCCTGTCGGGATTCAAGTACAAGGTCGCGCTCCCTTCGCCGGCGCTTTACGGGCAGTTCGAACGAAATATCCTTCCCGACCGGATCCTCACCGGCTTGAAGCGGATCGGGTTCGAAGATGTCTGGGATTTGGCTTACACCTGCGAGGCGGTAGGGATGGCGATCGAGATGTTTGTGGCCCAGCACCAGGGGCCGTTTCCCCTGATCTCCTCTTTCTGTCCCACAGTGGTCCAGCTCATTCGGGTAAAGCATCCGGAACTGATCGATCTCCTCATACCCCTGTCCTCGCCGATGGAGGTCGCGGCCCGGGCCATTAAAAAACGCAAATCCAAAGAATTGGGCCTGGCTCCGGAAGCGATCGGAATCATCTACATCACACCCTGCCCGGTGAAGATGGTGGCGATCCGGGAGCCGAGAAAGGAAAAATCGAGCCTGAGCGGAGCACTGGCCGTGTCCGACATTTACAGTGCCTTGCTCTCTGCAATGGTTCAGATCGAAAAGGAGGGCTCGGAGGAGAAGCTTCAGAGATCCTGCGGGCTGGGCCTGGGCTGGGCCCGGCTGGGAGGGATCAACCGGATTCTGAAAGAGGAGAGCTGCTTGGTGGTCGCCGGGCTCACCGATGTCATCCGGATCTTCGAGGACATCGAGCGAGGGCGGCTGAGGCACACCAAGTTCATCGAGGCCCATGCCTGCACCGAAGGCTGCATCGGGGGTTCCCTGAACGTGGAGAACGTGTATCTGGCCAGGAACAAAGTGATGATGTTATCCGAGGTCTACGGGTTTGCTTCCTCCCAAGAACGGGCCGAGGTGGAAGCGTTGTTCCGTAAAGGGCATTTCGCTCTTGAACAGAAGGTTCTGCCCGCACCCCTGCCGCCTCTGGATCGGGACCTGGCCAAGGCGATTGAGAAGATGCGGCGGTGCGAGAAGCTGGCCCAGAGCCTGCCCGGAATCGACTGCGGGTGCTGCGGGGCACCCTCATGCGCCACGTTCGCCGAGGACGTGGTCCTGGGGCGGGCCGAGGTGGAGGAGTGTGTATTTCATGCCTATGAGAAGCTGCGCGAGATGACCCGCGAGATGGCCCAGTTCGTGGATCGGGCCACGATCACCCGCGGGAAGGAGAAGGAATGACTCTGGGGGAGATGGCCAAGAAACTGGGATTCAAGTACCTGTGCGGAGAGACGAAGGCGAGCGTTCCGGTAAGCGGAGGGTATGCCTGCGACCTCCTGTCGGATGTCATGGCCCACACCAAGCCGGGGGATATCTGGGTCACCCGGCAGGTCCACGAGAACATCATAGCCGTTGCCTCGCTGAAGGATCTGGCCGGGATCGTCTTGGTGAACGGCCGCACGCCGGAGGAGAAGACGATCCAGAAGGCCGAGCAGGAAGGCATTGCCTTGTTGCTCTCCGAGCTCCCCGCGTTCGAGGTGGTGGGCAGGCTATACCAGGAAGGGGTGCGCGGGACTTGAGGCCCCATGCTGGTCAACATCCTGGGAGATCTCCATGTGCACACCTGCCTTTCGCCGTGCGGAGACCTCGTGATGCGGCCACGGGAGATCGTGGAGGCGGCGAAGCATGCCCAGCTTTCGATCTTGGGCATCTGCGATCACAATTCGGTTGAGAATGTAAGCGCTGTTCAGGAGGCAGCGGGCAGGGACCTCCTGATTTTGCCGGGCATGGAAGTCACGACGGTTGAGGAAGTCCACCTCCTTGCGCTCTTTGAAAATCTCAAAGCAGCATGGCAATTCCAGGAGTTCGTATACTCAGCTCTGGAGGGGACCAACGATCCCGAACGCTTCGGCTGGCAGGTGGTCGTGGACGTGCAAGGGGAACCGGTGGCCACGGTGGACAAGCTTCTGATCGGAGCCACAAGTCTCACGACCTCGGAGGTCGTCCTGAAGATCCATCGGCTGAACGGTCTGGCCATCGCTGCTCATGTGGATCGGGAGCTGTATTCGCTCATCGGAGTCTTGGGGTTCGTCCCCGAAGATCTCACCTTGGATGCCTTGGAGGTGTCGGCCAAAGCAAGTTTGGAGGAGGTTCGCAACCTGATTCCGGATGCGAATCGATTCCCCTTAGTGCGGAGTTCGGATGCCCATTTCCCGGAGGATATTGGAAAGGGAAGGACCGAGTTTTGGGTGGAGCACATCACTTTCGCGGAATTAACCAAGGCTCTTGGCGGACGCGAAGGACGAAGGACGGTGGTCGCATAGCATGGAGGACCTCTCGCTCTCGATCCTGGATATCGCGGAAAACTCGGCCAATGCCTGGGCTAGCGAAATCCGGATCACAGTCATCGAAGATAAAGAAAAAGACGTCCTGGAGCTGTTGATCGAGGACGATGGAAGGGGGATGGATGAGGCGACGGCCCAGAGAGCGAGCGATCCCTTTTTCACGACCCGCACCACCCGCAGGGTGGGCTTGGGACTGGCTTTCTTGAAGCAGGCTGCCCAGGAGGCCAATGGGGAGATGAAAGTGGAATCGGTTTGTGGCAAAGGGACCAAGGTCACAGCGAGGTTCCAGGCAAGCCATATCGACCGCCGGCCTCTGGGAGACCTGGGGGAGACGATCAGGACGCTGGCCTGCGGGTATCCTGGCATCGAGTTCGTCTGCCTTTATAGTAAAGACGGCGTGGAGAAGCGTTTCGAGACCAAGTCCTGGCGGGACCAGCTTCCGGGAGGTCGTTTCGCTTCGCAGGAGGGATTGAAGATATTGAAGCAGTTGGAGAGTTGGGCGGGTTGATCCTATAATAGTTAAGGAATGATCATATTATTTTAATGATGAATTCAACACGCGGAGGAGACGATGGCACTAGCAGTGGCGACAGAGCCTAAGGTCCAGGCCCAGCCCAAACGGGATCCCCGGGTTCAGGCGATCGTGAATCGCTGGCAGGGGAAGCCGAGCTTCCTGATCGAGATGCTCCAGGATGTGCAAGATGAATTCCGTCATATCCCGCGCGAGGTCGCCGAAGAGCTCTCGCTGAGCCTGGGGGTTTCTCTGGCCCAGATCTATCACGCGGCGACGTTCTACAAGGCCTTCAGCCTGACCCCGAGAGGAAAGCATGTCATCTCGGTCTGCACCGGGACGGCCTGCCATGTGAAGGGGGCGGCGCGGATCCTGGAGTCCATGGAGAGAGAGATCGGAGTGAAATGCGGGGAAACCGACCGGGAGAAATTTTTCACTCTGGAGGAGGTGCGCTGCCTGGGGTGCTGCGGGCTGGCTGCAGTGTTCACCGTGGATAACGAGGTCCATGGAAAGGTGACCACCGGCCAGATCCCCAGCGTGGTTCGGAAGTTCCGCGAGCAAAAATAGCGAGGGAAAGATGCCGAAGATCAAAGCGGAGGACTTGGAGAAAATCCGGGAGAAAGTTCGCCAGAGCACCATTCTCCGGGAGGGAAGCGGGGCCCGGGCGCGGGTCACGGTGCACATGGGCACGTGCGGGATTGCGGCTGGGGCGCGGCCGGTGATGGAGGCCTTGCTGCACGAAATCGATGCCCAAGGGGTAAAGGATGTTTTCGTGACGACTTCAGGCTGCGCTGGGCTGTGCAGCCGAGAACCGATGGCCACGGTGGAACTGGCCAGTGAGGTCGCGCCGGTGAAGTATGTGGACCTGACCCCGGAGAAAATGAAGCGGGTTTTCGTGGAGCACGTCTTGGGGGGGAAGGTGGTCAAAGAGTACGCCCTGGCCGTGGGCAGCGAACGGACGGGCTGAAGGCCCCGCAATATTTACGATGCTTTTTAGCTCAACGAAACGGAGATAGAAAACCATGCCTTATCGTGCACACCTCATGGTCTGTGCAGGCACCGGCTGCGTATCCAACCGCGCTTATAAGGTCAAGGACGCACTAGAGCAGGAAATCAAAAAGCGCGCCTTGGACAAAGAAGTCCTCGTCGTAGCGACCGGCTGCAATGGTTTCTGCGCCAACGGACCGATCCTGGTCGTATGGCCGGAGGGAATCTTTTACCAGAAGCTGGAGGTCGGAGATGTTCCTTACCTGGTTGAAGAACACCTGCTCAAAGGCCGGCCCGTGCCGAGACTTATGTTCACCCCTCCGGTGGAGAAAACGCCGATCCCCAAGATGCAGGACATCGGCTTCTTCGGCAAGCAAGTGTTGTTTGCACTCCGGAACCGGGGGATCATCGATCCGGAGAAAATCGAAGACTACATCGCCCGGGACGGCTACACGGCTCTGGCCAAGGTCCTGTTCAGCATGGAGCCGGGGGAAGTGATCGATATCGTCAAGAAGTCCGGCCTGCGGGGACGAGGGGGAGGAGGATTTCCTGCTGGGGTCAAATGGGAGACCTGCCGCAAAGCGGCCGGGGAGCCCAGGTATGTCATCTGCAATGCGGACGAAGGGGACCCCGGAGCTTTCATGGACCGGAGCCTGATCGAAAGCGATCCGCACTCCGTCCTGGAGGGGATGACCATCGGAGCTTACGCGATTGGCTCGCAGGAAGGGTACGTTTACATCCGCAAGGAATATCCCCTGGCCCTGGAGCGGCTCCATAAGGCGATTGACCAGGCTCGGGACTACGGGCTCCTGGGGAACGATATCCTGGGGAGCGGATTCTCCTTCGATATCGAGGTTCACCGCGGGGGCGGGGCCTTCGTCTGCGGAGAGTCCACCGCCCTGATGGCGTCTTTAGAGGGTCGGGTGGGCGAGCCCCGGGCCAAGTACATTCACACCGTAGAACACGGACTCTGGGACAGGCCCTCGAATCTGAATAATGTGGAAACCTGGGCCAACGTGCCCTTGATCATTAATCAGGGTTGGGAGGCCTTTGCCAAGGTAGGAACCCGCAAGGCCGGGGACACAGATCCCTGGGGCGGATCGACAGGCACTAAGATCTTCTCCCTGGTGGGGAAGATCAACAACACCGGATTGATCGAAGTGCCGATGGGCATCACGCTGCGGGAGATCATTTTCGACATCGGCGGGGGGATTCCCGGGGGAAGGCGGTTCAAGGCCGTGCAGACCGGCGGGCCCTCGGGAGGATGTCTCCCGGAGCGGCTCCTGGATCTGCCTGTGGATTTCGACCGCCTGGCGGAGGTGGGTTCCATGATGGGCTCCGGGGGGATGATCGTGATGGACGAGAACTCCTGCATGGTGGACGTGGCTCGTTACTTCGTGGACTTCCTGAAAGGCGAATCTTGTGGGAAGTGTGTACCATGCCGGGAGGGTTTGCGGGCGATGTCCGAGATTCTGACCCGGATCACTAAAGGGGAGGGGAAAGAGGGAGATGTCGAGGTGTTGGAGGAGATCTCTCAGGTGATGATCGACAGTGCACTCTGCGCTCTGGGAACCTCTGCTCCAAACCCTGTGCTGTCCACCATCAAGTACTTCCGGGAGGAATACGACGCTCACATCAAGGACAAGGTCTGCCCGGCAGCGGTATGCCGTGCCCTGACCCCTTGTCCGTGCCGCCACGCTTGTCTCTTGGACATCGATGTACCGGGTTATATTGGTTATATCGCCCGGGGAGAGTACGACAAGGCCGCGGCCATCATCCGCGAGGAACTGCCCTTCCCGGGCATCTGCGGACGGCTCTGCCATCATCCCTGTGAACCGAAATGCCGGTTGGGGGAAACCGCGGATCCGATCGCGATTCGAGACCTTAAACGGTTTGCTTCGGACTGGGAGGCTGCAAAGGGGATCAAGCCGGTGGCCAAGAAGGGATCGCCGAAGAAGGAGAAGGTGGCGATCATCGGATCGGGTCCCGCCGGACTGACTGCGGGATACTACCTGGCCCTGGACGGGTATCCCGTAACGGTCTTCGAAACCCTACCCGTGGCTGGAGGGATGCTGGCGATCGGAATCCCGGACTACCTCTTGCCGAAAAAGATATTGAACCAGGAGATCGAGGCCATCAAGGCGGCCGGGGTAGAGATCAGAACAGGGGTAACGGTGGGGAAAGATATCACCTTCTCGGATCTGACCCAGCAGGGCTACCAGGCAATTTTTATTGCTACCGGCGCCCACAAACCGATGAAGCTTGGAATTCCCGGGGAGGAAGCCCAGGGGGTGATGTCGCCCATGGCGCTCCTCAGGCCGGTAAACCTTCGGGAGAAGGCCAAGATTGGAAGCAAGGTCGCAGTCATCGGCGGCGGGAACACTGCCATGGATTGCGCCCGGACCGCTTGCCGGCTGGGGGCCAAAGAGGTAACCCTTCTGTATCGCCGAAGCAGGGCCGAGATGCCGGCCGGACAAGAGGAGATCGAGGCGGTCTTGGCCGAAGGGATCAAGATCGAATTCATGACTGCTCCGAGCAAGATTTTGGTCAAAGACAACAAAGTCGCAGGACTGGAGTGCCGCCGGATGCGACTGGAGGGGTTCGATTCCACAGGTCGAAAGCGTCCGATTCCGATCCCCAACTCAGAGTTCACTCTGGCGGTGGATACCGTTATCCCGGCGGTTAGCTGGGAGCCCGACCTTTCGTTCCTTCCTGCGGGCGATGGATTCCAGGTGACTAAGGTGGCCACCTTGACCGTCGACCCCGAGACTCTGGCGACCAGCCATGCCGGGGTGTTTGCCGCTGGCGATGTGGTCACGGGGCCCGGCACGGTGATGGAAACCATCGCGATGGGCAAGCTGGCGGCCCGCTCCATCGGCTACTACCTGCGTGGGGAGGCCATGCCCAAGGAGAAGCCGACCAAGACCTGGTCCCAATTTGAAGCCGTGGTGCTCTCAGAGGAGGAGATCGAGAAGATGAAGCGGCCGGAGATGCCGGTCTTGGCCCCAGACAATCGCCGCGCGAACTTTGAGGAGGTCGAACTGGGATTGCCGACGGAGGCTGCCATGGCCGAAGCCCGGCGATGCCTGCGCTGCGACCTTACGAGATAGCAAGGGAAGGAGAAACGTATGATCACCTTAACGATCGACGGTAAGAAGGTCCAGACCGAGAAGAACACCCCACTCCTGAAGGTGGCGAGATCTGTCGGGATCGAGATACCGACCCTCTGTAACCATGACATCTTAGAGCCTTTCGGGGTCTGCCGTCTGTGCGTTGTGGAAGTCATCCGCGGGAAGCGTAGCCGTATCGTCACTTCCTGCAACTACCCAGCTCAGGAAGGGATCGAAGTAAAAACCAAAACTGATCGTGTGGTCCAGAACCGAAAGATGGTCCTGGAATGGTTGCTAGGACGATGTTCGGAGGTCGAGATCGTCAAGAACCTGGCCAGGGAGTACGGGATCACGGAGTCGCGGTTTGGGAAGGGAAAGGAGACCTGCATTCTGTGCGGGATGTGCGTTCGCGTCTGCCACGATGTCGTGGGCGCCAAGGCTATCGGATTCTCGAGCCGGGGGGTGGATCGGGCGTTATCATTGCCCTTCAGTAGTGATCCTGAGGCCTGCATCGGGTGCGGATCCTGCGCCTATGTCTGTCCGACTGGGCACATCACGGTAGAGGATCTCTACGGGCGGAACGTCCTTCATCACGAGGCCCGGTTAGGGGCCTACAAGCCGATCGCCACGCCCTTCATGCAGGCCGTGCCCAACAAACCCAGGATCGACACCGAGACCTGCATCCATTTCAAGACCGGAGGGTGCAAGGTCTGCGCCGAGGTCTGCGAACCCAAGGCCATCAACCACGACATGAAGGAGTCCTTCGAGGAGGTGGACGTGGGCGCGATCATCGTGTCCACGGGGTTCCAGCTCTTCGACTGCTCGCGGATGAAAGCCTTCGGCCATGGGGTTTTGCCCAACGTAGTCTCGAGCCTGGAGTTCGAGAAGCTCTGTCACGCCTCGGGACCGACCGGGGGCAAGATACTCTTGGAGAACGGCCAGCTGCCCCAGAGCGTGGCCATCCTGCACTGCGTGGGCAGCCGGGACACGAACTACAACGAGTGGTGTTCACGGGTGTGTTGCATGTACGCCCTGAAGTATTCCCATCTTATCCGGGAGAAGACCGGAGCCCAAGTCTATCAGCTCTACATCGATATGCGCTGTCCGGGGAAGGGCTACGAGCAGTTTTATCGCAGACTGATGAAGGAAGGGGTCGTCTTCATCCGCGGCAAGGGCGCGGAGATCACTCGGGTTGCAGAAACCCCGGCCGAGAAGGGCAAGCTCGTGGTCAAGACCGAGGATACTCTGTTGGGGATGGTGCGCCGGATCCCGGTGGACATGGTGGTTCTGGCCGCGGGCCTGGAGCCCATGAAAGATGCCAAGGATTTGGGCCGAACTCTCTCCATCAGCTGTGGCGACACTGGTTTCTACACGGAAAAGCATCCTAAGTTAGGACCAGTCTCAACCGCCACGGACGGGATCTTCCTGGCTGGAGCCTGCCAGGGGCCCAAGGACATCCCGGACTGTGTTGCCCAGGGAGGGGCAGCGGCGATGAACGCCCTGGCCCTGATCGACTGGGGCAAGGTGGAGATCGAGCCGATCACGGCCTGGATCGACGAAACGAAGTGCTCGGGGTGCAAGACCTGCATCGCGATCTGTCCCTATCAGGCCCTGTCTTTCGATGCCGAGAAGAAGACATCGGTGGTGAACGAGGCGCTGTGCAAGGGCTGCGGCTCCTGCGTCGCGACCTGTCCCTCCGGGGCGTCCCAACAGCGGGGCTTTCGTGACGACCAGATCTTCGCCGAGCTGGAAGGGGCTCTCCTCCAGCCCATCGGCGTTGGCGCTTAGGAGCAATCCGATGTCTACGATTGAGAACTATGGGAAGGAGAATTGAGCATGGCTGACGCAACCTTTGAACCTCGCATTATCGGCTTCCTCTGCCGCTGGTGCACCTACACCGGAGCCGACCTGGCTGGAACCAGCCGGATCCAGTACCCTCCGAACGTCATCCCGATCCGGGTGATGTGCTCCGGACGGGTGGATCCCACGTTCATCATCAAGGCGCTGGTGGAGGGTGCGGACGGCGTTCTGATCGGCGGCTGCCATCCCGGGGACTGCCATTACAGCGTGGGCAACTATCGCTGCTGGGGGCGGTTCAACCTGCTCCAGAAGCTCTTGGACCAGTTCGGGATCGAGCGGGAAAGGGTTCGACTGGAGTGGATCTCGGCTTCGGAGGGTGACCGCTACGCCCAGGTGGTGGGCGAGATCACGGAAACCGTAAGAAAGCTGGGTCCGCTTAACTGGAAGCAGAAGGTCATCGCCAAGGAGGCTGCGGCATGAGCAAAGGGAAATTAGCTCTTTACTGGGCGGCCTCCTGCGGCGGATGCGAGATCGCGGTTCTGGAGCTCCGGGAGAAGATCCTCAAGGTCGCCGAGGCCTTCGACATCGTGTTCTGGCCCGTGGCCGTGGACTTCAAGTACAAGGACGTGGAGGCTATGCCGGATGGGTCCATTGACCTTTGTTTGTTCAACGGCGGCATCCGGACCTCGGAAAACGAACACATCGCTAAGCTGTTGCGGAAAAAATCTAAGGTCCTGGTGGCCTTCGGTGCCTGCGCGACTTGGGGGGGGATCCCAGGGTTGGCCAACGGGTTTAAGCGCGAGTCCATCCTGGAGCGGTCGTACTTCGAAACCCCGTCTACGGACAATCCGCAGAAAACCCTTCCGCAGACCGGATTCAAGGTTCCGGAAGGGGATCTGAGCCTGCCCAGCTTCTACGACCGCGTCCTGCCTCTGAAGTCGGTCGTGGATGTGGAGTACTTCATCCCCGGCTGTCCGCCGGTCGCGGACCGGATCTGGGATGTAATCCTGGTCCTCCTTTCGGGCAAACTGCCGCCCAAAGGGGCCACCGTTGGAATCCTTCCCAAGACCTGCTGCGACGAGTGTCTGAAGACCAAAGAGGAAAAGAAGATCAAGAAGTTCGTGCGGCCCTGGGAGATCATCCCGGATCCCAAGAAGTGCCTCTTAGAGCAGGGCATCGTGTGCATGGGCCCGGCGACCCAGGCGGGCTGTGGGGCACAGTGCACCAGCGCCAACATGCCCTGCCGGGGTTGCTACGGCCCGGCCGAGGGCGTGGAGGATATGGGACTTAAGATGCTCGGGGCGTTAGGGGCCATCGTGGATTCCACGGACCCGGATGAAATCCAGAAAGTCGTCGCGGACATTGATGATCCGATGGGCACCCTGTACCGGTTCACCTTAGCAGATTCGCTCCTCAGACGGACGAGGACGTAGGAGAACCCATATGAAGAAAGTCAGCATCGATCCGATCACCCGGTTAGAGGGCCACGGCAAGATCGAGATCTTCCTGGATGACAAGGGAGACGTGGCCAATACCTATCTCCAAATCCCGGAGCTCCGGGGCTTCGAGAAGTTCTGCGAGGGTCGCCCAGTGGAGGAGCTGCCCCGGATCACCCCGCGGATCTGCGGGGTCTGTCCGGAGGCCCATCACATAGCCGCGACCAAAGCCTGCGACGCGGTGTTTCACGTGGAGCCTCCCTCCGCGGGAAGGAAGGTCCGGGAGCTCTTGTATAGCGCCTTCTTCACCGGGGACCACACGACCCACTTCTACGCTTTGGCTGGGCCGGACTTCGTGATGGGTCCCCAATCGAACCCCGCGGAGAGAAACATCTTGGGGGTCATCGCCAAGGTCGGTTTGGAGATTGGCGGGCAGGTCATCAAGTGCCGGGCTCTGCAGCACGACATCGCCCGGATCATCGGTGGCCGCCAGATCAATCCCACCTGTGGGCTTCCCGGAGGGGTCTCCAAGGCGATCACCGAGGAGGAGCGCAAGACCATCGAGGAGTCCGCGCTCTTCTTTGTGGAGTTCGGGAAGTTTACGCTCAAGCTGTTCGAAGACATCGTGCTCAAGAACAAGGCCTATGTGGATATCATTCTCTCTGATGCCTTCAAGCAGAAGACATACTATATGGGCTTGGTGGACAGGAGCAACAAGGTGAATTTCTACGACGGAGAGGTGAGGGTGGTGGATCCGGACGGCAAGGAGTTCGTGAAATACAAGCCTGCGGACTACCTCCAAAACGTGGCCGAGCATGTAGAGCCCTGGACCTACCTGAAGTTCCCGTTTCTCAAGAAAGTGGGTTGGAAGGGTTTCGTGGACGGCAAGGACTCCGGGATCTACCAGGCTACGCCTCTCTCGCGCCTGAATGCCTCGGACGGCATGGCTACGCCTCTGGCCCAGGCGGAGTACGAGAAGATGTACAAGACCTTGGGTGGGAAACCGGTGCATGCCACGCTGGCCACGCACTGGGCCCGGGTTGTAGAGTTGATGTACGCCGCGGAAAGAACCCTGGAGCTGGCCAAGGACCCAGAGATCACAAGCCCGAATGTGCGCACAATCCCTACCGAGACCCCGACCGAGGGCGTGGGCATCGTGGAAGCCCCTCGGGGAACTTTAACCCATCACTATATCACGGACGAGCGGGGGATAGTGAAGAAGGTCAACCTGATCGTGGGCACGACCAACAACTACGGGGCGATCCACATGTCCATCAAGCGGGCCGCCAAAGGCCTGATCAAAGCTGGGACCCAGGTCAACGAAGGCCTTCTGAACATGATCGAGATGGCCTTCCGGGCCTACGACCCCTGCTTCGGATGTGCCACCCACAGCCTGCCGGGGAAGATGCCGTTGACCGTTCAGATCTTCGACTGCAGAGGGATCCTGATCCAGACCTTGTCTCGTTCATAAGGGGCCGTATCCTATTTTAACCCCGAGCCGAATGGTTCCTGAGGAAATTGCTGAGGGTTGGAGGGGTCAGCGTCTGATCGGTTGTATCCTTAGCGGGGGATTACACTGGTAAGTGCCTAAGGCTTCCGTTCTCCTTCTCGGTCTGGGGAACCCCATTTTGAAAGACGATCGGGTCGGAATCGAAGTCGCTCGCAGGGTCGCCGAGGGTCTTGGGAAGGGCGACGTGGAGTTCATGGAGGCCTCGGCCGGAGGCTTGGCTCTGCTGGATGCGATCTGCGGATACGATAAGGTTATTTTGATCGATGCCATTCAAACCGGTGGTCCGATCGGGAGCCTTCACGAGTTCAAGGCAGACGATTTCGTACGAACCCAGAGGCTGGGATGCGTTCACGGGGTTGATTTTTTCACAGCCCTTGAGACCGGCAGGAAACTGGGGATGGACGTTCCAAAAGATATCCGGATTTATGGCATCGAAGTCCATGATGCATTCACGTTTGCTGAGGAGATGAGCCCGGAGGTGGAGGAGTCTGTTCCGGACATCGTTAGGGAAATCCTCCAACGGGAGTTCGGTGATAAGTAAATGATGGAACAGGGGGGGATGGGTTTGAAGCCTTTATTCCGAAGCGCAGTGGGAATCTGGAAAAGGATTTATCGCCGTGAAAACAATCTAAGCAGGAGGGCATGATCATGGCTGGCCAAGAGAACGCCTCTGGGGCGGGAGTGACATCCAAGGGAGAGAAACAGTGTATTTGGGCGAAGGCAGGGGTCGTTTCCTACCGGGTCTGCACCCTGGATTTTGACTGTACATCTTGCGAGTTCTCCCAGGCCATGATGGACGGCACCTACGGGCAAACCGGCGGGGACATGTTTGCTACCTTGAGGGCCCTGCCCCCGGAGAAGCGGGACTGCCGCTATATGCTCACCGGCGATGTAGCTTATAAGATCTGCCCTCGGAACTACGAGTGCTACCACTGCGAGGTGGATCAGCGGATGCAGGATGCGATCGCAGACCATCCCTTCACCCAGCAGCGTCTAGCCCAGGCCAAGCGGCGTAAGACGGTCAAAGAATTTCCCATGCCCAGTGACCTCAACTTCCATCAGAGCCACACTTGGATTCGGGTGGAGAAGGACGGGTCCGTGACCGTGGGCGTAGACAGCTTTGTGGAGAAGCTCTTGGGCGAGTTGGAGGACGCGATCCTGCCCGAGGTCGGGAAATATGTCTGGCAGGGTGAGCAGGCCTTCGCCATCAAGCAGGGAGGTCGGATCGGAAGGATGACCTCTCCTGTGACCGGCAAGGTTGTGGCCATGAACCGGACCGCGGATAAGTCCGGTAAGGACCCTTACGGCACAGGCTGGCTCTTCAAGGTGGAGCCCTCCAAGCTGGACGAGGACTTGAAAGCCCTGATGAAGGGGGCCAAGGCCCAGGACTGGATGGACGCGGAGCGGGACAAGTTTTTAGACCGGTTCTCGAGCGTCACGGTAGCTGGGACTCCCACCATGACCGATGGTGGAACGATCACCCCCGGGATCGCGGGCCGGTTTGGGGAAGCGGAGTGGAACTACTTCGTGGACCTGTTCTTGACCGTGAAGAAATAGGGGGTGGGGGAAGCGGAGAACTGGTTTGAGGGGTTTATTGTAGACGAAGTTCGGAGAAGGGTAAAGCGAGGTACCCTTACGGGGGCCTCGCTTTATCCTTTGGATAAGTTCGCTCTCTGATCGCAAATCAAAATCAAAAATCTGAAATGACAGAGAACAGCATGGGATTCTGGGAGGGGCGGGAGCCCTGTTGGGTGATGGCGGACTGCTCGCCGATCATCCACAAGAAGTGTCCGGCCTACCTGGACAGGTCCAAGCCCTGCTGGGAGCACCGCCCGACGGCCTGTACTGAGGTCTTTCCACAATTTCGTGATTGCCAAGGCTGCAAAGTCTTTCGCCGCTACGCCTCGGAAGTGAAGTTGGATCAGGCCTGGTGAGGTGAGCCTTGCATGAGATGGGAATCGCCCAGGCGATCCTGCAGCAGGCCATGACCGCTGCTGAGGCTAACGGGATTTCCCACATCGCGAGGTTACATTTGAAGCTCGGGGCTTTCTCCGGCGTGGTGGAGGACGCCCTGCGTTTCTCATTCGAGGTCGCCAGCCAGGATACCAAGGCCGAAGGCGCTACTCTGGAAGTGGACAATATCCCTCTCACGGCCTGCTGTTTGGACTGCGGAAAAACATCTGAGATAGAGCCTTTTCTCTTCCAATGCCCCTCCTGTGGCAGCCGTCGTGTGGACATCCATACCGGCCAGGAGATCACCCTTGACTCCATCGAAGGGGAGTAGCTTACTCCTCGTTTCCCTTGCGTTGAGCTGGTGACGGTCCCTGGATAGGATCGGGTGTGTAGGGTGTTGACAGGGAGCTGGCAGGATGTTGGGAGGATGTTGATTGGGGTTAATGCGGGGTGATAGTGCTCGGAAGGAGCTTATTTATCCCATCTCCCCCCATAATATACCCCCAAAACGGCGTTTTGTCAACGTTGGCATGGCTTACTCGTTGTAAAATAAAAGGCTTATTATACAAGCCTCTGCAATCATCTAATTACGGAGAGTCGAAATGGAAGTCAAGGTAGTGCAAAATGTTATGGCGGCCAATGATCTCCTGGCCAAGGAGCTGAGAGAGGCTTTTAATAGGAACAAAAATTTTGTCATAAATTTTCTTTCCTCCCCAGGAGCCGGGAAGACGAGCCTCTTGGAGGAAACCATCAAACGTCTTAAAAGAAACCTTCGCATTGCCGTAGTCGAAGGAGATATCGTGGGAGACCAGGATGCCAGACGTATTGCAGCTTTGGATATCCCCGCCGTTCAAATTAACACCGGAGGAACCTGTCACTTGGATGCCCGGATGGTGAAAAGCGCCCTCCCTGAGCTCGATCTTACGAAGGTAGACTTGCTTTTCGTCGAGAACGTGGGAAACCTCATCTGTCCGGCTTCATTTAAATTGGGGGAGGACCTGCGGGTGGTGCTCCTTTCCACCCCGGAGGGCAACGACAAGGTGAAGAAATACCCTCTCGCTTTCCGGGAGTCCCAGGCCGTGGTCATCAATAAAATAGACCTCCTCGGAGCCGTGGATTTCGATGTCGAACAGGCACGCTCGGATGTACAAGATATCAACCCCCGAAGCGAGCTCTTCGTGGTCTCCTGCAAGACCGGCGAGGGGATGGGCTCCTGGGTGGATTACCTTAAGGGAAAGGTGCTGGGTTCTGCCCGGAGAGCGGGATGAGCGATGAAAAGGTCCGGGTTCGCCTGACAGTTAAAGGTCGGGTGCAGGGGGTGGGCTTCAGGCCCACGATTTACAACTTTGCCCAGGCGCTTTTCCTGAGCGGCTGGGTTTCAAATTCTCCGGAGGGGGCCTTGATCGAAGTTGAGGGGCCTCGCCGAGTCGTCGAAGCCTTTCTAACCACTCTCCCTCAGCGCCTTCCCCCCCAAGCCATTCTGCACTCGATGGAAAGGGCAAACCTTACACCGGTAGGCTATGAGGGATTTGAGATCCAATCCAGCCAGGAAGAAGGGGAAACACAGGCCCTCATTCCCCCTGACTTAGCGAGCTGTGATGATTGCCTGAGGGAGTTGCAGGATCCCCTGGATCGGCGGCACAGGTATCCTTTCATCAATTGCACGAACTGCGGGCCAAGGTTCACGATCATCCAGGAAGTACCCTACGACAGGCCCCGGACCACGATGTCCAGCTTCACCATGTGTCCGGAGTGCCAGAGGGAATACGAGGACCCCAGGGACCGGAGGTTTCACGCTCAGCCCGACGCCTGCCCGGCCTGCGGCCCGGGGGTCTGGCTGGAAGGCCGAAGCGGCAAGCTTGAGTCCGCAGACCCCATCGCCGAAGCCAGAAGGCTTATCGCCGAGGGCAAAATCCTTGCGCTCAAGAGCTTGGGGGGATTTCACCTCGTATGCGACGCCTTAAATGCGAAAGCTGTTCAGGAATTACGCCAGAGAAAGCAAAGGCCGGACAAGCCCTTCGCGGTTATGATCCGCTCACTGAAAGACGTGGAAAGGTTTTGCTCGGTAACGGATGGAGAGAAAGAGCTTTTGACCTCCGTATCCCGCCCCATCGTGTTGCTTACGAAAAGGGAAGAGGCTCAAGAGATGCTGGAAGCGATCGCCCCTAGGATACCGAGCCTGGGAGCCATGCTTCCCTATACGCCGCTTCACCATCTTCTGTTTGAGGGGCCGGAGCGATTCCAAACTCTCGTGATGACCTCCGGAAACCGTCAGGACGAGCCTATTTGTCGTACGAATGAGGAAGCCCGAAAAACCCTCTCCGATATCGCTGATTTCTTCCTGTTCCACGACCGGGAGATTCATAACCGTTGCGACGACTCTATTGCTCGCGTTTCTGCCAACGCTGTTCAGACATTTCGCCGGGCCAGAGGTCATGTTCCGAACCCGGTCCCTCTGTCTCTGAGCGGACCCTGCGTGTTGGCCACAGGACCTGAGCTCAAGAATACCTTCTGCCTGACCCGAAAAGATGAGGCCTATCTTTCGCAGTATATCGGAGACCTGAATGACCAGACGACCCTAGAGTTCTACCAGGAAGCGCTGGAAAGAATGAAGCGGGTCCTGGATGTGGAGCCGGAGGTCATAGCCTATGATCTGCATCCCGATTATTTGGCCACGCGGTATGCCAAGGGACTGCCGAGCGAAACCAAGATCGGCGTCCAGCACCACCATGCTCATATCGCCAGCGTGATGGCCGAAAACCATCTCGTAGGCCCGGTCATTGGGGTTTCCTTCGACGGGACCGGTTACGGAACCGACGGGCATATTTGGGGAGGAGAGTTTTTGAGGGTTGAAGGAAGCACCTTTGAGCGGCTGGGGCACTTAGCATACGTCCCAATGCCAGGTGGGGAGGCGGCGATCGAGGAACCCTGGCGGATGACCGTGAGCCACCTGGCCTCAGCAGGTTACGGCGTTGAGGAGTGTCAGAAATTGTTACCCGAGGTTTCAAAGGAGAGAATGCACGTGACATTTCGGCTATTAAAGACGGGGTTAAACTCTCCTCTGACCTCGAGCGCAGGCCGCCTCTTTGATGCGGTAGCAGCCCTGTTAGGGTTGCATGGAAAAGTTACCTATGAGGGCCAGGCGGCCTGTGAACTGGAGGGTCTGGTTAGCTCCCCTGCTGCCGAACCGTACCCGTTCTCGATTACGGGCCAACGACCTTTTCAGGTTGACCTGGAAGAAATGTTTCGGAGGTTGGTCTCGGATCTGAGGATAGGAGTAGACCACAGCCGCTTAGCAGCGAGATTTCATGCAACTCTCCAGAAGGTGATCGGCGATGCTTGTCAGCGTCTCTCCAGGGACCTCGGCATCAAGAGCGTTGCCCTCTCAGGGGGAGTTTTTCAAAATCGAATCCTCCTGGAGTCGGTTTGGAAAGGATTGGAGCTTTCCGGCCTTCAACTAGCCTCTAACCGTGCGGTTCCGGTGAATGATGGTGGCATCGCTTTAGGGCAGGCCTGGGTCGCATTGCACCACACAAACGAGTAGAGCTTAAGCGGTTCTGTAATATTGAGTTAAAAAAACAGGGTATTATTTAAACCTTATCCCTTGTTGACAAATAAGCTCTTTTGTGATAAGATAAAACGTTCGGGCTTCCGAAAGGTTGCAAGAAACAATACCAGGAAACGATATAAGGATGCCATGTATAAATTGAGAAAGGAAAGCGTCATTCTGGGGATGGCGTTATCCCTGTTGGTAATGCTTCCGACCTGCAGCACGTTATTTAGAGGAGAGGAGAAAGTCGCAAAGAAGGGGCAATTCGGTTGGCTCTCGGTCAGTTCAAAGCCTACGGGGGTGGATCTGTTGTTTGGCGGCAAGTATAAGTACGATGTCACCGGAAATCCAATGACTACTCCTTGCACGGTGGAGATGGAGCCTGGGTTCTATGACCTTTGGCTGAGATTCTACGAGTACGAGGATTGGAGGGATACCGTGAGAATCACGGCTAAGGAAACGACGAAGGTTTCCATCACCCTCCGGCCCCTGTATGACGAGGCCCATCGTAGGAAGCAAGGGGAAACGGTTTTCGCCTTGGGGACGGCCTTCGCTGTTCTCCTTTTGGCAATGAGTTTGTTTATGAGGAACGTGGACTTCAAATGAGCAGAAGCTTTATTTGGCTGTTGGGAATTCCGGCCCTGGTTTTGTTGGGGTGCAGCAACGAGTCCGGAACGAGTGGGCCGGAAACGATGACCGTGGAACTGGATGTGAGAGTCCAGGCTGGGCTTCAAAGCGTCTCGGGTGCAACGGTCATGGTTCAAAACCTGAGCGCGGTAACGGATAATTCGGGATTAGCGGTCATCCATACGGACATCAATACCCTTCACCCCACTCAGACCTATCCAATAACAGTGACTCACCCGTCCTTCGTCCAGATATCTCCGGACCAGGATACGGTGATCATCCCGAACTCCCCGAACAAGTCATCAGGTTATGTTTTAGACAAAACGGTTCAAATGAAGCCGAAAGGATGGTAATGGGGAGGGTTTTCCGCTCGTTGGCTTTAAGCTTTCCTGTCCTTGGCCTCATGAGCTGGGCCTTATGGGCGGGAACAACCGGCACTTTGGCAGGATATGTGAAGACCAAGTCCAAAGAGCCCCTGGTTGGTGCTTATGTCATCGTGAAGGACTTAGGGATGGGCACGGTTACGGATGAGAAAGGGTTTTACATCCTGAATAACGTGCCAGCGGGAACACATACCTTGATGGCCAAGATGATGGGTTATAAGACCACCATGGTGACAAACGTGATCGCGGCCATGGACCTGCGGACGACGACGAACATCGCGATGGAACCCACGGTCCTCAACATCGGGGAAGAGATAACAGTGACCGCGGAGCGGCCCCTGATTCAGAAGGATGTAACCGCAACGACTCGGACCGTGTTGGGCAAGGAGATTTCGGATGATCTTCCGATCAATTCTTTCAAGGACGTGATCAAGCTGCAACCTGGGGTGGTGGAAGGGCACATCCGGGGAGGGCGGGAGACCGAGGTGCTCTACTTGATAGATGGCCTACCGGTTGAGCAGGCGATCTCGGGAGGGCTGGGGAGCAATCTGCCGAACACCTCGGTAGTGGACCTGACGATTCAGACCGGAGGGTTCAACGCGGAGTACGGAAACGCGATGTCCGGGGTAGTGAACGCGGTGACCAAGAGCGGCGGAGAGAAGTTTCAGGTCCAAGCGAAGGCGGCGACCGAGGACTTCGGGGTGGAGTCCTTAGAGTCCGAGGGAACCCGGCGGTACGAGCTGAGCTTAGGGGGCCCCTGGCTGGGGAAGGGGAATTACTTTCTGGCCGGAAACGTGGATCGCACGAATACTCAGTACCACCAAGATCAACTTCAATTCCATCCTCACCCGATCGAGGACAACCGGAACGCCAACGGAAAGTTGACCTACCGGTTTACGCCTAATCACCGGCTCTCGGTGGAGGGGCTTTATTCCACGTGGCACTGGTACGATTACCAGTACCGCTGGAGGAACGACCTGAGCGGACTCCCCCCCCAGGACAAGAAAAGCTACCGGGTAAGTGGAACCTGGACCCACAGCATCACGCCGAGAATGTTCTATACCCTGAGCGGAAGTCAGTACACGATCCGGCACCGGGTCCTGGGTCCGGACTCCACGCCGGGAATCGCGTTTGATAGAACGGGAAACTGGATCCTATACGGAAACTTGGATTGGAAGGAAGACAGCAAAGAGGTCATCTCGATCGCCAAAGGGGATTTCACAGACCAGATGACTTCACATCTCCAAACCAAGGCGGGAGGGGAGGCAACGCTCTACGACCTGACCATGGACAGCCACAAGGAGGAGGTTTACATCTCAGGAGACACCACTGGGGATACAACCCATTTCAACACCTACGAGACCCATTACCATTACCAGCCTCGGTCAGGGTCGGCCTACATCCAGGAGAAGGTCGAATATGAAGGGATGGTGATGAATGCGGGTCTGCGCTACGACTTCATGGACCCCCGGGCACAACGGCCGAAAGTGGAGGGAGGATTGGGGGGGAGGACCTTCGAACCGATCATCACAGGATACACCAAGGCCAAGCTGAAGTGGCAGATCTCTCCGAGATTAGGGCTGGCACTTCCGATCACGGAGCAAGATTTCTTCTTCATCAACTACGGGTATTTCTTCCAGATGCCGATATTCGAATACCTTTACACGAATTTAGGCTATGATTACACCAATGCTTTCCCGATCTCGGGGGACCCGGACCTCAAGGCGGAGCAGACCATTGCCTGGGAGTTTGCTTACCAGCGAGCCATCCGAAAAGAATACCTGATCAGTCTGACCTATTTCAGCAAGGATATCTCGAACCTCGTAGATTCCAAGACCTACATCCTGTCGGATCAGATGAAGATGGGGTATGCGCAATATGTGAACCTGGGCCTGGCCACAGTGCGAGGAATGGAAGTGTATTTGGAAAAGCGGCCGACCCACCTGGTTTCGGGGAAAATCGCCTATACGTATATGGTCGCCAAGGGGACGAGCAGTTCGGCCGGTCAGGGGTACAACTACTATCAATGGGGGTTGAGCGTTCCCTATGGGGATTACTATCTGAGTTGGGATCAGAGGCACACCTTAGTGGTCAACCTGGATCTGCGGGATGATCCACACTGGGGGATTTCTTCGGTGCTAAGGCTAAACAGCGCCTTGCCCTTTTCTCGGAGGGACGATCCCCTCGGCCCGAACAACGGGCGGATGAGGCCCAGGGCTTATTTGGACATCAAGATGAACCGTGAACTTGCCCTGGGCCGGGTAAGGTTCTCGTTGTTTGCGGACTGTCGCAATGTCCTGGATAACCGAAATCTGCTCTGGGTGGATGCGGACGACAACCCCGGGGGGAACCTGAGGGACCCGGGAGCCTACAGCACGGGAAGGAGGGCGACGGTTGGGCTGGGGACGACGTTTTGAGTCTTTAATCGTTCTTCTCCTCTGGGCGGCTCTGGCTTGCGGGCCGGCGAAGGCACTCCCCCTTTCTAAGGACCATGGGATGGCCCGGGGAAGGAGGGATGCTTGGGGGAGGGTCGTCCGGCCGAGCATCGGGATGCAGCAGATGTTCTGGGTGCGGGTGCCCAATGATACCTTTGGACTCATTTACCAGTATGCCCAGCGTTCGGCCACGCTTCGGAGGACCGGGAAGCACTGCTATTTGTTCGTAGGGGATAACCTTTCGCTTCCGGATTCTCTGTTAGACGATCTGCAGGCAACGTACGATTCGATCGTTTATCCCACCTGCCGAAAGTACTTTGGCCACGAGTGGAGTCCGGGAATAGACAACGACAGCCTGGTCACGGTCCTGTTCGAGCCCCAAATGGCTGTCGGATTCTACTTTTCCACTTTTGATGAGATGGCAGACAGTTTGGCCCAGACCTACGGGCATCGTTCCAATGAACGGGAGATGTTCTATATCGGCCTCGATAGCCCCCCCGATTCCGCGTCTATCCTAAGGATTAAAGCTCTCATGGCTCACGGTCAGGAACACCTGATCTGCTGGTACCAGAACCCGCCGTGCGAGATTTGGCTGAACGAGGCCTGCGCGATGTATGCCATGGACCTCTGCGGATTTGGGAGCTCAATTTCGGAGTTGAACTTCTTCCAAAAAAACACCTCTCTCGATATCCCTCAGTGGCCTTCGGGGCTGATCGACTTTCCTGCCAACTCCAGCGACTCCATTCCGGGACGGCGCGGAATGGGCTATGCCCTCCTTGCGTACCTCATGGAAAAATACCCGGGAAAGGATCCCCAGGATCCGCTGATCTATCATCTCGTGGCTCGGAGAGACCTCGGACGTAGTTTTCTCAGTTCGGGAATCGGGGCTATCGAATGGACTTTGAGAGAAGTTGGATATTGGCCCCCGATTTATTTTAGGGATATTTTACCATTCTGGGCGATAGCTAACTTCTTAAACGATACGACGTTAGGGGGACCATCCAAACCCTATGGGTACCGGAAACCGTTGGGAGGGCAGACACGATTTGTGGCCGATCCCACTTTTGGCCCTCCACAATTGTTTAAAACCCTCCCTGATTCTCTGATATTCTCCCTCCTATATTACTACGGGCAGGCGTGCGTCTATATCCCTTCCGGAAAGACGGATCGACGAATTGAATTCGTTCAAGACACCTTCCATTACGAAATCGAGGGCGTTCCCTATACTGGCTTTGTCTATAATGTTAATCTGGTCGCATCGACCTCAGAGGACTTTACCCCTGGAACGAACACCCTTACGCCGCTACCGCCCGAAACGACTATTCCTCTCCCTTCCAACTCGACCATCAAAGGGGTTAAGATCATCCTTTCCTTGCCCTATTTATATGGGGGAGGGGGGGGGATTCCTGCGACCCATTTTTTCGTCTATGCTCCCCTCAGTCCGGCCGAGACCTCGGGGGTGAACAAGACGGTGTACGTCTTTCCCAATCCCTTCAACCCGGACCGGGAGAAGGTACACTTCCGGTATGTGGTTACTGCGCCCAGCAAAGTCGACATCCGGGTATACGATGCGGGCGGGAACCAGGTAGCGATTGTGGCGGAGGAGCAATGGCAGACCACTCCAGCCATTTATAACAGCCAGACCTGGGACGGGAGGAATTATCGGGGTGTTCCCGTAGCCAACGGGGTATACTTTGGGAGGGTCAAGGTGGGGGATAAGACGACTGGGGTGAAGATCGCGGTGATGAGGTAGAGGATCATGAAATT